>WNGP01001293.1_pt1 | contig 34665 bp, 35 predicted proteins | sample 5407671 | NCBI WGS metagenome assembly WNGP01 (sample SAMN13153381, study PRJNA577476) | soil metagenome | isolation source: 40 cm soil or saprolite under Garry oak tree replicate 2 | place: USA:California | collected 2016-06-15 | reverse complement strand
GATGGTACTGAAGGATGCTTGGCTGCCTTGTGAATCTATGATGGTTATGATTTCCTGGGCTGTGACTTCTCTCAGGGGAGGGGACAAAGGTGGTTATGCCTCTGTTGATATCAACAGAGGGATTACTTAAACATAGGTCCGAACAGATCACCCTCAACTACTCAGTAGCAAGAGTATCAGGAGTGAAGCCGTAACGATTCATCGGGGATCGAGCGGGTTTGAGTGCAAGTTCAACTGTTGGCTGATCAATTCTAGAAATCATGAACTATCGACCTCACATGTTGTGAGGTTCCTGATACTCCGCTGGCTGCTTGCAGGTCTCCTTGTTATTCGGACCTTGGCCTATTGGAGATGTACCAGTCGAAAGTCTTTCGCAACCCGTCTCTTAGTGAAATCTGCGGTTCAAAACCCATGACCTTCCGAGCTTTCTCAGTGCTGAGAACTCTAGAAGGCCCCTGAGGTTTCGTCTTATCGAAGACAATCTCTGGGTTGTAGTCGGCCAGTTCAATGATCATGCGCGCCAACTCCAAGATTTTCACCTTTTCCCCACTACCCAAGTTCACGGGATTGCAACACGCATATCTCTCCAACGCCAACATCATCCCCCTGGCCACATCTCTCGCATGAATGAAGTCTCTGTACGGCTCACCATCCCCCCAGATCAGGAAGGGATCTCTCCTTTGGGCCGCGCGGGCAATTAGGGCCGGTACAACTGCTGCACCCTCGGGTCCGAAGTAGTCCCAAGGCCCGTAGACTATTGAAGGACGAACGATGGCAATGGTATGATACCCGAACTCCTCGGCGTATGCGCGCGCTTGCTGCTCAACCGTCCGCTTCACCCAGGAGTATGACTTTCTCATCGGATTGGGAGAGTGGTCCAGCGGCATATCCTCCGCGCATACCTTAGGCCCCGGAGGATAGACAGATTCGGAGCTACAGATCAGAATCCTGCGCACTCCTGTAATCCTACAAGCCTCTAGGATTCTGGTGTTCATGATCATGTTGATGTTGAATTCTACGTCAGGTTCTCGTGAGGACGGAGAAGCGCCTTCTACGTACTTTCGGGCTAGGGCTAGGTGGAACACGTAGTCAACATCTTTGACCACTTCCAAGCAGTCCGCATGGCGCGTGAGGTCTACTTGAACGCTCTCGACCGGGCCTATGTCCTGAAGAGGCCTTTCATGCCATGTCACTCTGATTCTGGCACCGACATTTTGTAGGGCGGACATTAGGTGTCTGCCAATCATGCCTGCGGCGCCTGTAACCAAGACACGCTTGTCTTCGTAGAATCCCATTGCAGGATTTAGATAGTTCTAGCCTATTATTTTCTTCGATTCGGAGCCCTCCACTAAGTTCTACGCTATCCGAAGGTGTTTCGCTGTGTATGCCACTTGGATGGGCATGGTCCAAGACAAAATAGAGCTGTTAACGACTTTACGTGCGCCACGAAAGAGTTGGAGTCAAATAGACGTCGTGGAATGGTGTCATTATTCTAGAGTCGTGTGGTATTTCTTTAGCTGTCTCCTGAAATTGTCAAGCCATGTCAACTTGGAAAGGACAGGAAACAAATTCTCCACTACGTAGCTGAATTGTTTGTTGAATCCAAGAAATCCCAGATGATTGTACCGTCTCGCAGAAATTAGATAGGGGATATCAATGCAATAATCGGTGTCTCCAAGTTCGGTGAGCTTTTTCCCCAGGATACCATCTCCATTAACGTAGTTCGGGTCAAAGCCCCCAATTCTCTCAAAATACTCTCGTCTCACTACGAGAAAGCTCGAACTACTTATGAACTGTTTGAGCGGGCCTGGCAATACAGAAAAAAGGAGCTTAAGTTGATTCCAGACGTGGTACTCGAGTCGGCAAAGTAAGGAAGACTCGAAAGGCACGGGCCGGCCAGTCAGGGCGATCAAGTCAGGCTTTGAACTGAACTTCAATTGAACATGCTCCAAAGTGTTTCGGGGCAGAATCACGTCGGCGGATGTGAATAGAAGAAGTTCTCCACTGCTCATCTTCGCAGCAAGATTTCTGCTTGAAAGTTCATCCAGCCCGTCTTCTACGCGCACAATAGTGTTATGTCTTTCCGCGATTTCTAGTGTATTATCATTGCTGCCCCCATCAAAGCAGACCACTTCGAATGGCCTGTTAGTCTGCTTCTCTAGAGCTAGAAGCGCCGAATCAAGGTACTTTGCTTCATTCAGGGTTGGGATTATGACGGTTATCGAATAATCAGAACGCCGCATGTGCCGACTCACTGTAGACTCAGATGACACTCGTCATAGACGCGAATGACCTCGATTTGAGCTTTAGCTGAAGTCAGACCATACGCCTGTACCTGGTTCAACGCATGCGAGATAGTCTGATTAGGAGGTGTGAAATAGTCCCTTTGGACCTCGACCTATTTTCTATCTTTGAAGCGTGATCCTGTTGTGTTTTCGCGTCCTCCTGGGTCCTGATTTTCAGGTAGGTTGCCCCCCAAAGAGCTACGAGAAACAAAAGCAATGGTGTGACGACGAGGAGAGTGAACCTTGAGTCGGCGGTGTATTTTGCGCTAACTGTCTTGGCATTGGCGGTGATCGGTATGTAGATCATACCCGGCCCTGCAGAATAATAGTTGACGGGTAGTGGATTGTTCTTCTGATCAACGGTCGAGATAACCCAGTTCGGAGAATCTGTTTCCTTCCACAGGACTCCTCTAAAGGCTGGGACCAGATTAGTCATGATTGCACTATCTGCACTTGGCCATTTGGCGGTGATTGTTGTTTGCGTAAGCTTCACAGGAGAAAGAAGCGTGATGTTGCTCCCTAGATTCTCGCTGGATATAACCGCGTCGAAAGATGCGATCCTCGTGGAAGCGTCGACAAAACTCGCCAATGGCACAACGGTCGAAACGGACGTGGGATTACTGGTCATGTAAGCGCCAAATAGATCTCCTATCGACAATGTGATATTCGCGTCTCCGGTTCCTGTTCCATTGAACTTCAAGAGTGTAAGGCCGCTGTTTTCGACCGGACTTGAATTCCTATATACAAAGAATTGGTTCATCCTAATTGAGGTTCCCCGAATCAAAATCTGCGCAGGCGGCGCGTTCGGTGGAATATTGAACACAAGAACGAATTGACTGGTTGCGTTGAACTTGTCATTAGGATATCCCCATTCATCGAATTGTCTGGCCGGAACGTTGAGCATTGTCCAATTGTTCTTCTGTACCGTGGTATCGTAGGCCAGGTGGTTGATACCCGAGGGGAAGACTAGGCCGATTCTCAAATCCACGTTCGATTTGACCTGAAGCGACACACTAGTTTGTGGAAGGAAGAATTCAGTTGGCAGCTGCGTCATTATGTTGGTCTGCCCACGGCTTGATGCATTTGCGAGATTGACGGATAATTGCATGATGTCGCCTTCCGCTGTCAACGTTGAATTTGTATTAATCAATTGTGATAGGCTCCAGTTTCCTGGTTGTGGTTCAAATTGTGTCGCATTAAACGGAGCAGTTCTTATCAATGCTGTTTGGTACGAATAGAGACCAGGCAAAAGTGACTGCGTCAGAAGATAGCTGCCACTCGGACCCAGTGAGACGATCTCACTAAGCGTCTCGTTCATTGCGATCATGTTATTCGAAACCGGGAGTGTGTCCTGTTGTGTCTTGGTGACTCCTACCAACAGCACCCTTACGCCCCTTTGTGTTAGGTGGTGGATTGATTCCTGGTTTTGTATGTATCCATTCCAATCCGTGATTAGTGAGTTAATTGGAACACTTTCAAGATTGCCAGGATTCACAATGAGGGGAATCACATAACTCGGACCGAGTCCGAGGTAACTCAGAGAGGCAAGAAGCATCTTCCAGTCTGTTGATGATTGCTGAGAGCCCATCAGGAATCCGACGGTCGACGCGTTGGTCTCTTGTGCTATTGGTCCACTAAGTGCGCTAGAGAACCCGTAGACCCGGTATTTGTAATCCCCATTGAGGATCGTATTCAGATAAGATGAGTGGTCATAAATTCCCATCGTACCTAAACTAGGCTGAAAATCGGGTAGCAAAATAGCATTTCTGGCGCCAAGCCAATCCAGCCAGAAGATTGTTGTGGCGACATTTGTCGGACTGTCCATATAGAAGGGCTGATATGCCCCGGGTTGGTCTTCGACATACAGACTTCCTGTTTTGTTCAAGTCACCGCGATAGAGCACCACATTGTCAAACCAGGAAGAATAGCCCGGCCTTGAGTCCAAGATTGCACTCCTTATTCCAGTTATCTGGATATCCGGATGTAACAATGGAAACCATCTCGTCAATGTTCTACCGGTCGTCGCGAGCCTGTAGTCTTGGTAATTTGCACTTGAGCAGTTGATGGTTCCGCATGTTGCTTGGTCTAAGGTCTGGTTGAATGTGTTCCAATTTACTGGTTGGATAGAAGGTATGACTAGAACGGCGTTTGCTATGATAGTCGATAGGAACACAACTTTGAGCACGGTGTGATAATAATTCCCGCGCGTCATGTTTGCCATTATGGTCGATGGGAATACAGCCCTGAGCACGGTGTGACAATGATTCCTCCGCGTCATCCCTCCGTCAATAGTTACGGGCTTGGGCCGGAGAGTAATCGAGCCGGTGAGAGTAGCAAGGAGTATCGCAGCCATGTACCCGATAGAGGCAACCGAATCAAACGTGCTCTCAAATCTCGGCAGGAACGCCCAGAGTTGTGGGATCCAGCCTTCGACAAGATAGTAGATCATGAGTGTCGATAATCCTGCAATCAGAACTTTCTCAGCTCGCAGGAACCTCGTGTCTCCTCTTGTCCGGGCGAGGATTACTACAGCTGCGCTTGAGGCTATTAGGGGTAGGTACGCGTAGTTCAAAGTTGGCTGCCAGGTTCCCCCTGGAACCACCAGCCACGAATATTGGTTAGGTGTGAGGTTGTACTGGAACGCATACTGACCATTAACAACAAGTAGATGCTGGAGTATTCCAGTCCAATACCAGGCGGTGATTGTTAGCGAGGGAATGAGCACTCGAACCAGTCTTCTCAGGCCAGCTTTGAAACTGTCAGGCGAAAGAACGAGAAGAAAAGTGGCCAACAGCATTGTTGGCACGGCTATATGCAGGTTAGAGAGTAATGTCAGGGTCCAGGTCGTAACAGTGAACACGTAGTCACGTTTCCGTACATTGTTTCCATTCACCATGCGGAAGGTTGCGCCGACAGTGAAGAAGAGGAGAGGAAGTGAGAAGAAGCGGTCGTACGAGCCACCCCATATCGTCGCGTTCCACTGAGTATTGGTGGACAAAACGAGGAGGGGCATAATGACAGCAATCACTCGCGGCGCTTTCAATCGTCTCGCGAGATAGTACACGGAAATGCCAAGCAGGATGAAGAAGAGCATGAAACTGTCATTCAGAGATGCAACAGCGCCGATTCCGAACCTAGCTGCTATCGAGGCCGGCAGAAGAAGGAAAAACGGAATACCTGCGACCGGATAGCCTCCAGAGCAGCAACTATCCCATGTGGGAAGCGGGAGATTCTGTGAAAGAAGTGAAACATAATGAGCCCACAGGGTTGCATCATCTCCCAATGTCAGGGAATCGGGTGTCGGGATGACATAACGAAACAGGGCGAATCCGATGAGGATCAGGAATACGAGATCAATAATGACACCCAAGTTCCGCCGTAGAGGTTCGACAAGTTTTCTCGAGTTTATGTTCTTCACGTTCTTCACGCTAGTTTTGAAGAAGAGCAGATTCTTCGTCGGTAGTCATTCAAGAAGAACTGATAGTGAACAATGATCCCAGCACAGAGCACGACCCTTGTAATTCCTTTCACCAGTTGTGGTCTGCCTTACAAGATCTAGACACTTGGAGCGTCGGTGCCAACCGGACGGATTCCCCCCTACTGGCAGCTCGAGCGATGCTCCAGCGACTCAAGAGACTTCTTGTTATTCCAGCCCTGGTATGGTCCCTGCTTTATTTCTATGCACTTGCAAGGGCTTAGCATCTCGAACCCATGCCCTCCAGATATCAAATGTACAGTGTCGCCCCCTTTCATCATGAGAGACGCGAACTTGACCGAGTCATTCCCGTACAGGTCAACACGCATCCGACCCTTGATCAAATGGATTAGTTCCTCATAGTGAGCATTCAATTGGACCTTTTCATGCGTGTGACTTGGCGGGGACAGCCCTTTTGGGTAATGACCCACCCCTAATTGCAAAGACTGGTTGTCTGCGGAGACAAAGGTGGCATGGTCTGTAGGTCTCCGATTTCGAAACTCTTTCGTGACTAAGAGTGCTATTAACTCGTCACCGTATCTGAATTCCTTTACGTATTTCATAAAATGATTTCTTGTAGTTTCTTGAAGGATTCTATCGTTTGATCGAGCCCAGTTTCAAGCGGCACCTTGGCTTCCCACCCGAGAACCTTCTTGGCACGTGACGTATCGCTCTGCATGTATGTGACGGTATCGTCTTTTGCAAATGTCAATTCAGCATTGAGGGCCTTAGCGATGTGTCCGGCAACGGCTTCGAGTGTCGTGGATGTACCGCTTCCAACATTCAGTTCGCCTACGTAGTCTGACTCGAGCAGCTTGACATACGCGTCTATCACATCTGTGATGTAAACGAAGTCTTTCCTAACGAGCCTGCCTCGCAGGTGTATCTTGCCCGGGTTTAATGCTTCCTTGATTTTTGCTGGTACGAAGTAGTCATTTGTCTGCCTCGGGCCATAACTATTGAATAGCCTGATCGTGTTGTAGGGTATGCTGTAATTCTCGTAGAAGAGCCGGATTAGGTGTTCACCCATAATCTTGGTCGAGGTGTAAACATCCTCCTGTAACCAGACCGGCTGAATTTCTGGCGTCGGAACGTATCGTGGAGAGATGCCATATACGTGCGCACTGCTGGTAAAGAGAATCTTCTTGACACTTTGCCGTTTAGCGAGTCTCAAGACATTGAAGGTCCCGAGAACGTTTACATCGTATGCAAGCTTGGGCTGAGAGGTGCACAGAGATGGAGAGGCTATCGCGGCGAGATGATGAATATAATCAATATCCATCCCATTAATTTGCTCAAGGGCGGAATAATCCGTTATGTCTGCTTCAATCGGTTCTATCCTGTTACAGGCATTTCCAAGATTTCCATTGTCGAACGTCCCTTTCAGGTCGACTCCGACTACATCATACCCTCTTTCCAACAGAGCTGGAACTAGGTAGGATCCCATGAATCCGTTGCACCCTGTGATTAGTACTCTCAACTGTTTCACAGATCCTGGGGCAGGATTGGTTTTGACGAATTTCGCGCATAGCTCAGAGCGTCTTGAATCTCCTGAGTGATCTCGCTCGTGAGCTTGGCTCGATCCTCCTGTGAGATCTTCAAACGTTTTTCCGTCCATAGGAGCGGATCTCGCTTGGTCAATTCTGCAATTTCCTCGGCACTGCGTGCGTCGCGTTGTCCTTGCTTGTGCCAGCATAATCTAGTTGTATCGAATTCTACCATGAAGGGAAACGAGTTCCTCCTTACTGTTTCTGCTCCAATTCTTACCGCTTTGACCACTTCTTCAATCTTGTTTCCGTCCACCTTGGTTCCTTGTATGCCGTAGGCCAATCCTCGATCAATCACGTTGGTGACTGGCAAGTAAACCTCTTTCCTAACGTTTCCCGCGAGACCATTATTTTCAACCAAGATTAGCAATGGCACCTTTTGAACTGCTGCAATGTTCATTCCTTCATGGAACTGGGCGTTGCCGGAGGATGCGTCTCCGATGAAAAGTGCAACTATATCCTTCTCTCCTTGGAAGTATTTGACGGCCCAAGCCACGCCTGCGGCTACAGAAACACAGGTTCCGACAAGTTGGAATGCGAACATGTAGCGATACCTTGAGTCCTGTATGTGCATTTCTCCGGATATGCCGTGGTTGTGACCTGTCGAATAGCCTAGGAGTTCAGAAATCAGTTCTTTCATTGGGACTCCCTTGGAAATTGAATGAGCAATCGTTCGGTGGTGGGTAACAATATAATCGGTCGGACTTAGTGCCGCACAGGCACCGACAGTGATAGCTTCCTGACCCTTGTTGAAATGGAGATCGCTTGCCTCGCCGGTGTAGCATAGCCTCTGTAACTCCTCTTCCAATAGACGAATTGTAAGCATCTTCCTGTAGACCTCGTATTCACTCTTCCCCGACTCATCTAGTCCGCTGCCTACCACTTGGGTGAGCATCTAGGCTTTTTCTCCCCTACTGCTGGCCCGAGGTTGTCCACAGTTGCGGCATTTGATGGTCTCGGGCTTTTCCTCTTCCAGGATCTCAAACTGTGACTTGCCGCAATTCGAGCAAGTGAGTTTGTTCTGAAAAGTGATCATTGCGGCGAGTATCTTCTTGTCGGTTACTAGGACCTCTTTGTGCAGGAACTGGCTCGTGGGAATGGTAGACCTTGGCGCACCTAGCCGCATTATCGGTTTCTCTAGAAGACCAAAGCATCTTTCCCCCATGAATGCGGCGATCTCTGCTCCGACGCCAGCATACTTGATGTCAGGCTCGATTATCAGGAGATTCCCGGTTTTCACTACGGACTCGTAGATCGAGTCAAAATCGACTGGATAGACAGTCCGCAAATCTATGATTTCGCAATCGAGGCCGTATTTCTCAGAGAGATGTTCGACTTGTCTTAAGGTCAGCCCATAGGAAACTACTGTAACATCCAGCCCCTGCCTTCGGATCTTAGATTTGCCAAACGGGATCGGCGGGACGTCTCTTACCTTCTTTTCTTCTTCTTCTTTGGTTGTGGCGTCGGGTATCATTCTGTCCTCAAAGAAGATCGTGACGCCTTTCCTCCGTAGGGCTGTCTTCATCAGGCCGGCTGCATCGGTTGGGTTGGATGGAACTACCACAGTAAGTCCTGGAATGTGCGTGAAGAGTGATTCCAGTCGTTGTCCAGTCGTGGGGCCGAACACCATGAATTCAGATCGGATGACAATCGTTCTGGCGGGCTCTGACCCTCCCGATACAAAGTTGATCTTCGCTGCGGTATTGCAGATGCTATCCATGGTCCTAAAGAGGAAATCAGCAGTTATTACGTCGACGATGGGTTTTAGACCGATGAGAGAGGTGCCAACGCAGAAATTCGTATTTCCGTCTTCAGAAATAGGCAGGGTGGTAACTCTATTGCCGAAATCTCTCTCGATGTCGGGAGCGTCGTAATGCACCTTCATTTGAGCGCCTTCGCCGAATAGGTAGATTGAGGAGTCTCTCTCCATTTCCTCGTAAATGGCCCGGCAGATACCGTCTCGAATTAGTCGGTTTCGGAACCATGCCGCACTATTTGGCGTTGGACCAGCGGCGATTTGAAGTGCGGCTGTCATTTTCTGAGAGTTTGCATTAATACGTTAATCAAGCTTCTTCTTGCGGCCGATGCTTATGGATTCCTACAGTTTATCAATGGGTTAGCTCAATATGAACCGAAGGCTTAGAGAGCACTATCGCATGGACGCAGAATCTAAGGTTCTTGTGGCAGGTGGGACGGGTCTCATTGGGGCCAACCTGGTCAGAAGACTGGTCAAGCTTGGTGTAACTCCTAGGGTCACTTACCACTCGAAGCGGCCTGTGATTGCTGACGACAGAATCGAATATGTTCATGCTGATCTTACGAGCTTCGAGAGTTGCAGGAAGGTCGTGGAGGAGATTGATTGTGTGTTCATGTGTGCGGCGAGCACTTCTGGGGCGGGGACTATCGCTTCCAACCCGCTTATCCATGTGACTCCGAATATTGTGATGAACAGTAGGATGCTGGAGGCTTCCTACAGTGGAGGAGTGCGAAAATTCGTTTGGATGAGTAGCAGCGTGGGCTACCCGCCTTCCGGCGATAGACCTGTGAAAGAGGAAGAGTTCTTCGATAATGATCCGCCTGATGTGTACTTCGCTTCTGGCTGGATGAAGAGATACACCGAAATCTTGTGTAAGATGTATGCTGAGAAGTTGGAGAAGCGGATGGCCGTCGTCGTCTTGCGACCTTCCAATATCTATGGACCGTACGACAAGTTTGATTTTGAGACATCGCATGTGACCGCGGCGATGATTCGGAAGGTTGTTGAGAGAATTGATCCGTTGGTCGTTTGGGGAAATGGGAAGGATGTGCGGGATGTCATCTATATCGATGATTTCATTGATGCAATGCTCCTTGCCACCGAGAAGATCGATTCATTCAATCCTTTGAACGTTGCAAAGGGAGAAGGAATCGCGGTCAAGGAGCTTCTGAATACGATCTTGAGAATTGACGGCTACGACAACGCCAGGGTCGTATGTGACGAATCGAAGCCGTCAATGATCCCCAAGAGATTGATTGATGTGAAGAAGGCGGAGAATATCTTGGGTTTCCGTGCCAAGACGTCGCTCGTTGATGGCCTTAGCATGACGATTGATTGGTATAGACACAATGCCGAAAGACGAGATAGCAGAAACTTGAAGGCTAGGTGAAATCTCTGGCGCGATTGATTTCTAGAAGAACCTGCTACCAGCATAGCCTTTCCAAGTAGCTCTTGGAACGAGCGCTCAACCCTCTTGATGAATAGTTCGTTTGCGAAAGGAAACCTGGCGAAGAAAAATGATGATATCGATGCTTCTTGGCGAGTGCGCATCCTAAGTCCATTGGAATCATTCTTGGGAAACATGAGAGAAGTCTCTGCGTTCACCTATGTTCCGGCGCATGTTCTGTCTTGGTCGTGGCCCGCGTGGAAGCTGCCGTCAGAGCCTTCTGATCAGAAGAGTTTGTCTTCTTCTCAGTAATAGTTCATGCCAGTCTTTAGGAGGACGGAAGAGAGAGAGTGCGAGCTTGTATGTCTGGTAGATTCCATGTTCGGATCCGGTGCCGTCCTTGTAGGGTTCATCAACAAGACCTCTGCCATCGAGCATGAGCGCGAGGCAATCCATCTCATGCTGTACACCGGTTTTTTCTAGATCGTGTTTCGTTTTGGGTCCGGTCTCTCGCGAACTAGGATGCGTTCTATCAAATCCAGAGACGGTCTTACTACATGGGGGAGAGCGTTCTCTAGGAGTCCGAAGTCTGCCTCGGTGAAAACGGAGAGCTGTCGAGAGACGATGAGAAAGGAGAGAGTGAAGGTGATAACGAGGGCGGGTAGACGGAAGAGTGGTGTAAGGTGGAGGTTTGCTGCCAGAGCATAGTCAACGATTGCAAGCGGTGCAGCTGTGAGGATGGCAACGAGGAAGGCCTTGGCCAATCCTTGTGTGATAGGCACGTGTAAGACTCGTCGTAGAGTCCACCATCCTAGGGTCATCATTCCTATGGCGAGTAGTGCTCTGCCGATGGCTCCAGCTGTTGTTCCAAGTGGTCGTGCTCCAAGACCGACCGCTGTAAGATCGAGGATTGTGGCAATGACGCTTATCCAGAGAATCGCTCTCGTTCTGCCGATTGCCTGCAGTGTCGTTATCAGAAGGAGGCTCTGAGCAGAGAAAATTATCGTAATAGCGAGTATGGCGAAAGGTAGTGCGCCAGCGACGAGTGAGGGTCCGTAGACAGCTTCTAGGGCTGTTGGCGCGATTACGGCTAGAGCGGTTCCTGTTGGGAGGACTGTGAGGTTGACGAGCCGCATTGCGATGCCGAGTGTCTCTGATACTCCTGTTGGTCCTTGGCTGGTGTAGCTGGAGGAGAGTGCAGGGTAGAGTGCGCCTGCTGCCGGTGTCCAGAGGATGGAGAGGAAGGAGACGCTTGTCACGACAAGATAGTATGCGCCTGTGGTGCCGAATTGGCCTAGTATTGCTTGTAGGAGTGCGATGTCTCCCCAGCCCTGAAAGAGGGTGACGAGGGCTGACGCGAATAGCGGGAGGCTGAAGACGAGCAACGTACGGGCCGGAAAATTATCACCTTTTGGAAGCCTACCTTTCATGAGAAAGGTCGATAGCATGAGGGCTGCGAACGCGCCGATGGCCCATCCCGCTGGTATTCCTAGGGGTCCGAGGCCCTTGTAGGCGAGGACTAGTCCGAGGCCACGGCTCAAGGGATGGAATAGAATGTTCTGGTAGGCCATTTCTGCGTAGCGTCCGAGGCCGAGAAAATAGGCGCCGTAGAGAGCTGTGAGGTCGAGCAGAAAGGATGCGGCGAAAGAAACGATGAGGAACAAAGTTGCGTCGGGGTTTTTGAAAACCGCGCTGGCGATCCAGGGAGAAGCGAGAACCGATAGAAGAAGCACGGGCGTAGCGATTGTAGTGACGAGTCTGAGGCTTGTCCTTGCAACAGCCCCCGCGGTGGAAGGGTCCTTGCCTCCAATGCTTGCCGAGATGAAGCGGGTCGCCGCGAGCGGGAGAGCGAGCTGAGTTATGGTGGTGAATCCGGCGGATGCTGCGGCGAGGAGGGACACCTGTCCGATCTGGGACAGGTTGAGGATCCGGATCAGGAGGACGTAGTAGACGAAAGAGCTGGCGTAGATGACCAGTTGCTGGGCGGTAATGTACGCTGTTCCACGTGGAACGTTGAAGATTGTAGCTGTCTCCGTCAAAGAGGACGGATCGTGCTCAGAACTGCAGTTCTTCTGGATTGCGCTCGGAGATGACTACGTTGCGGACCGCGATTATTTGGTGAATGGATTATGGGAACGAAAATACAGAACGCTTATGTAATCAGATTGTAATACATTGTCTCATGACAGAGACTGTGACAGCTAGGCTGCCAGATGATCTCGTAAGGAAGGTTGACGCCGCGGTGAAAAGAGGAGCATTCCCAAATCGTAGCGAGGCTCTCAGGACCATCCTTGAAGAGTATCTCAGCGATCACCCGGAACTCTTTCTCGAGACCAGCGCCAAGGAATTGTTGGGGGAGAAGCTTTCGGACCAGGAACTAGAAAAGCTTGGGGCGAAGATTTTCTCCGGGTCCAATGTTGCGAAGCTCGTGGCCGAGGGCAGGGGTAGGTAATTTGAAGAGTTACTATTTAGATACGAACATTTTCCTTGCTCGTTACTCCCCAAGCGAGAAGGAACATGAGAGCTCACGGAGTCTCATGGACGCCACTGAAAAGGGAAAGCTGCGCGCCATCACCTCAACCCTAACGCTCGTAGAGATAGCGAGCGTTGTCAGAAGGTCTCCTGGAAAGTTTCCTGAAAAGACGAGCCCGGCCGATGCTGCGGGAGCATTCGTAAGACGCGCACTATCCGTCAGAAACCTCACCTACCTTCCTCTCGGAGGAGACATGGCTATTGGATCTGGCGGATTTCAGCCAAGGATTCCCCTACTCTTTAGTGCGGCGCTCAAGGCTGCGAAGACGATTCCGGTCAGAACACTCGACCTCCTGCATCTCGCGTCCGCGTACATGGCGGCAAGGGTCTTCGGCGAAGACCTAGACTTCTTCACAACAATGGACGAAGGCATACTCGGGTTTCGCAAAGAAGTCAAAGACTTCCTCGGATGCCCAGCAGTCACCCCGAACGAGCTTGTCCGTCTCGAAAGCCTCTAGACAAGATTCGCAGGGCCCGCCCTTCAACCTAGGTCGAGTGTTCTCGGCTAGGTAGGCGGTCTGGTAAGGATGGTTCTATGTTTCTTCTGTTCCAGTACGATAACGGTGATCACGACAGCCACAGCGGTTGCTGCGAGCCCGATGAACAGGTAGATTATCCATGAGGGAATGGAGAAGAGCGGGAATGGGAATGGGCTAGTTGCGGTGAGGCTGGCGATTGCTATCATAGCGATGGATGTTGTCTCCGCGTTCTCTTGTGTTCCCGCATATGTTCCGGTCTGGTCGTAACCCGTATGGAAACCGCCATCAGGACCCTGTGACCGGAAGAGGTTGTCCTCCTCTCCAAAGTAGTATCTACCTGTTTTCTGGAGGGCATAGAGGTAGAGGGCGAGCTTGTACGTCTGATAGATTCCATGTTCTGATCCGGAGCCGTCCTTGTAGGGTTCATCAACAAGACCTCTGCCATCGAACATGAGCGCGAGGCAATCCATCTCATGCTGCACGCCGGTAGAGTTTCCTTTCAGGCTTAATTCTAGAGCTGTATAGATGGTCACGTCAGCATACGCGCAGTCAGCAAGTATTCCGGTCGCATTGTGTTTCTCCCACATTACCGAGTAGTTGCCGCCCGCGGTTGTCGGAGTAGCATTTCGAAACAGTTTGCCCGCGCTGGAATTCGCCACGGTGTAGAGTGCGGAGTTGTTGATGGGAACGTGGATTCTAGCTCCAAGGAGTGCTTCATGCATGGAGTGCTTCATGCATTCCATCATAGCCGTTGCCGCAACAAGAACTGATCGACTGTCTGATCGATTGGCTAATCGTTGGAGCGCATGACGAAGTGTTGAGGGCTTTCTGGGCTAGCAGGTTGTCGCTGGCAATGTAGTATACGCTGCTGTTAGGCGCGCTTCTCACTAGTCCTAGTGCTGGATTGTAGAGGCTCTTCAGAAAGGAACATGCAGATTGGAGCTTCTCGCTGACGAAGCTGGAGGAAACAGGCTGCGCGAAAGCTAGACTAGAAACCGGATTCGCAATAAGTAAGACTATTCCCATGATCAAGAGGAAGGAAGATGCCCGCACCAGTTCCTATCCTCACAGCCTTAGAACCGCGGTGACATCATAAAGCCTCTTAAAACAAAACCCCCGGCAACAGGGCCAACTATAGGAGGGTCCGAAATGAAGCCGAAAGTCTCAATCGCAGGCCTGGCAATTCTCCTCCTATCTGTAGCAGTTCTTCCTGGAATCTTCTTCTCCCCTCAGATCCTGACTGAGAAGAATATTGTCCACGTCTCAAGCGGCCCCCACATGGCCACGCTTCCTACTAACAGGCCCTTCGACTATATCCTGATCATACTGATGGAGAACAAGAACTTCAACCAGATAAACGGCAGCGCCTCAGCACCCTACCTGAACCAGCTAGCTCAGAACTACTCTCTGGCAACACGGTATTCTGCTTGCGACCACCCCAGCCTTCCCAACTACATGTGCCTGACGGGTGGGAATAACTACTTCAGCGGAATAAACTGCAGCCCGTCGGGATCATGCTCCACCTCCAATTCTAGCATCGTCAACAAAGTCGAGAGTGCGGGGCTGACATGGAAAGCTTACTTCGAAGATATGCCATCCCCCTGCTACAAGAGCACAGTGGGCAACTACACTTTCGCAACCAACCCGTTTATTTTCTATACCGGTATTGGAAGCAACTCGACCCGATGCGCGACCCACGTGATTCCTGCGAACTCTGAGGGAAAAGGGCCGCCAGATGACAACCTCGTCAACGCTCTTGGCTCAACGAGCACGGCCTCCAACTACATGTTCCTCTCCCCCAACCTGTGTGACAACATGCACAACTGCTCAATCTACCGTGGAGACAACTATCTCAGCAAGCTTGTCCCAGTAATTCTCAACAGCACCCTCTTCAGAACCCAGAAATCTGTTCTCTTCATTACATTTGACGAAGGATACGGACGCTACCCCACCGACTACGTCTACACCGTCTGGGCTGGACCAGCTGTCAGGACTCATTATCAGTCTTCGATCCAATATTCCCACTACTCTGTTCTCAGTACGATAGAGGCAACATGGGGCCTACAACCACTCACCGCGAAGGACTCAGGATCACCCGCTATGACAGAGTTCTTTCTGCCTCCCCCTGCGCCGCCACCACCAGCACCGCTTAGTGCCAATTTCGCCTTCTCTCCTGCCAATCCAGATACCGGTCAGATGGTCAACTTCACAGGCTCCGCGATTGGAGGGACACATCCCTATTCATACAGCTGGTCCTTTGGCGATGGTAACCAACGCCCAGGACAAACCATCGGGTACGTTTACTTGATTGTTGGAAACTATACAGCACAATTTACTGTTGTCGACGCATCTGGACAAACAGCTACAGCATCCCAGGCAATTTCTGTCGACAAAGACCCCAACCTTGCCGGAATGTGTCAGGACTGCGCAAATACGGCTTTTCCTAGGATTCTAGGATTGATGATTAGTTGTGCTTTAGGCGTGGCTTTGCCGCTTGTTGGGTCCACGATAATCTCTAGAAGACATCGCAAGATAGTTCGGGACCTGCCGGAAGCATGACCGCAAATCTCCTTGAGGGTGAGACCGCAAATGAGGCCGATATGTTTCTCCACCGAGTTCCCGAAGCGCGGGACACGACACAAGTTCTTGGACATATCCCGATGATAGGAGTACACGGTTTTCTCTGAAGGCGATCATTTCAGACTGCCCAGGTTTGGCGTCCCGCAATCGTCGAATTCGATTTTCTGAGCAGGCCCTCGTTGAGAAGTGGAGTACAAGGCAAGACCATCTTGCAAGGCCGAGTGCCCGGGGAATTATTCGAAGTGCGTCGAGGAGGTCAGAAACATGATCTGTTGACATCACGAAAAACAGGCCAAGAGTCGCGACTGAAGGTCAAGGGATCTTTGAAGTGCGATCATGAGAATTCGTGAAATAGAACTGAGGTTGAAAAGGACCATCGTCTCGCCCAATTAGGTGATAGTCGCAGGATTGCATGATCGAGACGACGTCTTCAACACGTACGAAGCTTGGAGGCGTCAGATGCACCTCGACTATTGCTAGGTTCACGATGTGTCGTTTCAATGAATCAATTGCTCCTTTGAGTACGTGGGTCTCATGTCCTTGACAGTCAATCTTCATGACATCGACATGATCGATTTCATGGTCATTCAAGACAATGTCGAGGGGCAACCCGGGCGCGTGCCGTTCTCCACGGTTGGAGACGGCCAGATTGAGGTAATGGCCATCGAGATTCAGCGTTTCCACGCGATCATGAGCACCAATGTTTAGGGGAATGACGTTGCTGATCGAGTTCGCTCTGAGATTACGGCAAAGTGTCACGAAGTTTTCTCCTCCTGGTTCTATTGATATCACGGTTTTTGCTTTTTTCGAGACCGCCATCGTGAAGTCTCCAACGTTTGCTCCCACGTCTACTATTGTAGCATGGTTAGCGACTTTTGGGCAAATGAAATTCAGGGTTCTCAAGTAACGGAATCTGGTCTTGAAAAGCGCGTAGATCGTCTCCCTCAATACCTCATCATTGCCAATATACATTGTCCCAACCGGTGTCGGGAGTGGACCCCTGAATCTGAGAAAGTGGAGAAATGGAGAAATCATGATAGTGAATAGCCAAGGCAAATCCTCCAAGGTAACATCCCTTCGAATTGCATACCAAATTAGCTGAAAGTATGTGATAACGCGGTGTTTCACGGAGACGCCTAATCGAAGCCATTGACCCTCGCGTGTTGTCATCGTGTTTTCTCTGTTAGAGTCTGTATCAATCTGCATGGTGGAACACTAATGAGGATATTGGACAAGAACGCGAGGTCCCTAACGAATGGTCTGTGTTGGTTACAATATTCTGCATTCTGAGAAGCAGGAAGCGTGTGGGAAGGTGAAGCCTGCGAGGACTGATGGCCATGAAGAGACAAAACTAAACCTTTCCGACCACTTTTCTTGCCTGGATATGCTGATTCGAAGATGATAATAATCTCATTTCCGAGAGATTGAGATGCTTCAGAATGAAGATCGTGATCACCGGGGGGGCAGGCCTAGTCGGATCCGAGTGTTGCAGGTTGTTTTCCACCAAGGGCTGGCAAGTCGTCAGCGTTGATAACTATCTCCGCGGGAAGTTCTTCGGGGCAAATTCGAGTACAGAATCTAACGTCGAGGTCCTCGAAGAATATGCTGTAGAACATCATGCGATGGATATCCGAGACGACCGAATGGTAGGAGTACTCAAGGGTGCGGACGCAGTGATTCATACCGCAGCCCAGCCTTCCCATCCTAAGTCAGTTGAGATTCCAATTGAAGACTTCCAAATCAACGCGTGGGGGACACTTCTTCTACTTCAAAGGCTTAGAGAGGTTAGTAAGAAAGCTGTTTTCGTATATTGCTCATCAAACAAAGTCTACGGCGATGTCCCGAATTATTTCTCGTATGTTCGAGTAGGCAAAAGAATTGAGCCCGTAGATTCCGGCCTATTGGATGGTTTTGATGAGTCGATGAGGATCGACAGATGCCTGCACACACCGTTCGGAGTCTCAAAAGTTGCAGCTGATCTATATGCACAAGAGTATTCTAAACTCTACGGCATGAAAACTGGAATATTCAGAATGGGATGCATCACGGGTGCTTTTGCAAAGGCTGCAGAGATGCACAATTGGGAACCGTATTTCTTGATGAAAGCTCTCAGCCACGAGCCGTTGACCATTTACGGCCATGAAGGATACCAGGTAAGAGATGTCATCGCTGCTTCGGATCTAGCGCAACTTTTCTTTGAATTTGTCGAGAATCCTCGTCCGGGCGAGGTTTACAATGTTGGTGGGGGTAGAAATAACTCAATCTCGTTGTTGGAATCGTTCGATCTCATCGAGAAAGTAACTGGTGAAACAATGATTTCGCAGAATGGCCCAGCTCGAGAGGGTGATCACATTTGGTGGATAACAAACAATGGAAAGGTCATGTCCCACTTTCCCAAATGGAGAATCACTAAGGGCCTTAGCGAGATTTTCACAGAGTTATATCGTGGCATCATAAAGCTTCAGGTGGCCTAACTATATCCAGCGCCGGAACTTTTGCGGCGCCAGGCATAGATCAGACCCATTTTCTCTGGGGGGCCAGTCGAAACGTTTCCATTCGGCTTGAGGATTTCAACATCAAAGCCTATTCGAAGCAAACGCTCTGATAGGTCGCGAAGTCCATTGTGGAATTCCAGCATTATTTCGTCAAACTTGAGCAAGACCTCATCGCTCGTATTTGCTAGGGCACCGTACTCGCAGCCTTCACAATCCATCTTCAGCGCCGCATTTTGTAAGCTCAGGGTAACAGTTACATTTTGAAGAGTATGAACTGGAATAAGACTTCCCTGCTCTGAGGGTCCGACTTTGCTGCTGGCGTCGGTCATGCCTGAGTCGACTCTAATGTGTCCCTCCTGCTGACCTATTGCCTCATTTCTTACTTCGATGTTGGGGATTCCATTCAACCGCACATTACGTTCAGCGACCTTAGCGGCGAAGGGATATGGTTCGAATGCTACAACTCTGCGGGCCCCTCGAATTGAAAAATAAATCGCTGAGTCCCCGTTAAGAGCGCCGATATCAACGACAACTCGATTGTGGACGTCTAGACGACTATATGGCTCGTCTAGGAACATTTCGATCTTAAATAATCCGGGGATAAATTCGAATCTGGGCCCCTTCCTTAGCTCGGCAATCACTTGACGTTTAAGGCCCAACATGAACAGTGGAATGTCATACCAATTTCTGATGGCCTTGATGAGTCTGAACGGGTCTTTGATGCTAAGCCCACTCCTCAATAGGAAACGTTGAGAGAGATTCAATTTACCGAACGACTGGCTTGAGTCGAAAACGCTTGTGAATTGATGGTGATTAGGCGCCACAGCTCAAGAGACAAGTTTCTAGCCCAATCAACCAAAGACAACCACAGATCAGCAGTAGTATGGAATCGGTCTGGAGCACCAGAGAGGTCCTGAGGTGAATGAAACGAGTGCTCTTGCGTCAGGGCCACTCGTCAAATCAGAATCAAGGATTCTGCCATCTGCTACTAATGTGATTGTGAGGGTGTTGGCCGTCGTATCATTCTTTTGAGCTGAGGCGATAACCGTCCATTCAGCCTTGCTCTCTGGCCTGTAAATCTGAATCGAAGTGGAACCGGTTCCATTGATCTGTCGGGTTGAGTCGCCCGAGTCGTAGAATCCGTTCCATTGCCCTGAGTAAGTTATCCGAATTTGAAGCGATCCATAGCCTGAGTTAGGAGAATTCGCGCTGTAAACGACAGTTGTGGCCAGAATAATAGGTAGGACCAGAATCGCCAAATTCAGAACCTTGCCTAGTAGCCCCGACATATTTCTCAATGCTACCTGAGTTTGACTCCGGAGTTCCGTCTTCGCGACCAGTCCAAGGCGAAAATGGTGGCGAAGACGATGCCCGAAGCTATCGTAACGGTCGATCCAAGATTTACCAACGACTGTGGCGTGTAATAGAGAGTTAGATCGAAACTCCCCGTTTTGTCAATGTACCAGCCGTTTGCGAACCCATTGATGATAATATGGTTCAATGTTGAAACAGATTTCGTGAAGGGGTACGAGAGCCAATTGCCAGATCCATAATACGCAGTCCATTGGGACTCGTATGGTTCTGACAGGATTAACAGGAATGGAGCGGTAGCGTTATTGATGCTTACTTTGAATTCTGTCGGATTTAATTGAGTAAATCCAACTTGCGGACGCCTATATCCGCTTGAAGCGGCTCCGGCAGTCCGAAAAAGTTTCTGTAAAGTCAACTGCACGTTTTTCGAAAAGTGATTCACCTGAATTATCAGTCTCTGATTTGCTGGAATAATGATGGGGAAAGAGATTGCGTTTGTTCCCATTCCCATCCATCCGGTCTGCCACCAGACTCCGATTATGTCAGATGGGGGCCTGCCGTCAGTGGCAATCGAACTTATTGAAATGGGCGAATTTCCTGTTTGAATGAATATCAAGGTTGAGTTGGAGGACGACCAGTCAGGGGTGGTCGGAAATACATACGGACATTCACTGGGTGACGAGAAGACCAGCATGTCGGGGTTTCCCGCACCATTGGTGCTTATCACCTTGTGAGCACCGACGTAATTCCTTGATTGAATGGAGACCGTGGCAGATATGTTCGACCACGAAAATGGTTGAGAATTTCCATCAAGTGTCGGGAGATTCGTAGTGTTTGAGATGGAAAGAATGTTCGACTGGCTCAAATTCCGAACCTGTGGTAGCGCCCCCGGTTGTTGATTCGCAAAGAACAACGCCGTGTAGTTCAACTCGGAAACGTTGAGCAGACTCGCGTCTTGAACAAAGTCGCCTTCGAGAGTTCCATTGTCGATGACTACGTTCGTGGAGGCGTACACTACTGGGAGGGCGTACCTGTTCGAATAGAAGTCCCACGATCCAAATGATTGTTGGAGACTGATACCGTCTTGTGCGGCGAGTTGATGTTTGATGAATTGAGGTGAATCTATCGAGGGGCCATAGAAATTGTACGCAAAATCGTTGCGTTCCAAGATGTGACCTACGTCCATTAGGCCCAAGACTCTACCTAGATTGGATGACGCTCCATCATTTAGTGCGGAAGTGACCAAGGCATACTCTGCCTGCAGCTCATTCGGAGCAGCTGTTCCCTGCCCAAACTGTCCTGAGAGGACCCCTCTCGTGAAGAGGTCAAAAGTGACATCCCCGGCCGCTCCTCGACCCCACTGGTACACATTAGCACTTGAAGGAGGGAGTACTGCAACTTTTGTGCCTGACGGCAAATTGTTGAACCAATCGGTGGCTTGGAATATGTATGACGGGATGTTCACAGGGTAGCCCACGTTGTAATATTGATGATACCCGAAGTCACCTTCAGAGCCGGGAATCATTTGTCCAGTGACAAAAGGGTAGTTGTAGGCAATGTTGCAAGCTAATATTATGGAAATAAGCATGAATGGAAGAATCCTCCTAAGAGTCTCAGGTCGCCGCTGTAAAGAAACCCTTCTTGAAAAGAATCTGAAGATTTCACCGCACGCTATAGCCGCCAAGACAGAATAGCCTACTATCGTGATCCCTGTGTAATCTGACCAAGGTGCCCGCAGAATCCAAAAACCAGGAACATTCGTGATCAGCCAAGTGTAAATGATTAAACCGGGCTGATGAATTCCAAGAGAAAGAAACAACGATATGAGAGTCAGAATCGAAAAGAATTGGACGTACTTGTTCCGTCGCGATAACATTATGGCAGACATGGCTAGAAGTGGAAGCATCAGGCTGCCTGCTATCAGCAGTGGATTAGTCAAGTACTGGTTGAACCACGTGGCATAGGGCTGCCCGCCCCAACCAGCAAACCAATCTATGTTGCCCTGTAATCGGATGACGTTCAACAAGCTGCTAACGGAACTCGTGTATCCAAGTAGTTCCGAAACACTGAACACTTGCTTCGTGTATTCTGCATTCAAGTACGAAGAACTCACAATGAAGTTGAGCGAGGCAAGCAGCCAAAACATATTCGCTGAGATTACTACCAGGGTTAGAGTCCCGAAAACCCTCAGAGTGGTCAATATCCTTCGCCATTCTTTCTGAAGACCGTTCAACACTACAAAGGATCCTATGAGAGCAATGAAGACAAAGAAAGCCGCCACATAGCTCGGAGGATGCTCCCCCACGGGGGAGATAACAACAGAAATGAGAAAGGTGCCGAGGGCCGCTCTAGGCGTAACTCGCCTGGCTCTTATGCAGCGAATCAATATCCCCATGAAGGCCGGGAGAACAATGGCCTCGAACCCTTGCCCGACGTAAAACGAAGTCCAGAGGAATAGCTGATAAAAATTGAACATGTAAAACATCACACCGGACATGCGCACGATAGAATGAGTGTGATCATTGGCTCCGTACAGCGTGAGCATAAAGTAGTAAAAGGAAAATCCCATAGTCGTAAACCAGATTGAGTAAGAGACAACTTGTGCCAGCCCTAGGCTGAGACCTGCGAAATTGAGAAGGGCCTGTAGCCCCATGAAAACTGGAGTGGTAGGAATGGCCTGCGACAAATCTACTCCACCTAAGAATACGGCATTCCAAGAGTAGAGTCGCGTGAAGAAAACCTGAATCGGGTTTGAGGGATAATCGATATCCTGGCCGAATATCCAGTGGCCGGGGTGATACCAAAGAAATGGGACCAAGCCCATAACTAGGATGCAACCCATCTCGACGAGACGTCGGGAGTTGTTTTTCGAAGCGACCAGAATCGTAACCCGAAGTCTTTGTTGAGATCTAGAGTTCCCGCATCATATTCTGCAGCAAAATGGACTCCCTCTTGGCAATGTCATTCCAATCAAACTCTGCGACCCTAGTCTTGCCCAAGAGTGCCATTTTCATACGCAGATCTTCTCTTGTCAATAGACTCACAATCGTGTCTGCAAAAGCACTCTGGTCGCCGACAGGAATCCTAGCCAAGGATTCGCCAAAGTCTCTGTAAGCCGGGAGATCATACGCCACAACTGGAACACCACATGCCATCGCTTCGCACACTGCCATTCCCCATCCTTCTTCACGACTTGGACTGATGAAGAGCCTAGAGTCTTTGAGACGGCTAATAAGTTGCTTCCAGGGCACGTATCCTGCGACGACGATGTTCTTTTGAAGCCCTCTCTCGACTATCCGTTCACGAAAAGCGCGTTCATAAGATTGCAAGCCTCCGCCGATTATCAGCAATAGAGCGTTGGGAATCCGAGACACAACATGTGACCAAATTGACACTAGATCCTCAGTTCCCTTACGAGGTCGTATACCTCCTATGAAACACGCATCGTAACTGGACTGTGCCGACCCTGTGCTGATTTCGTCTATTAGAGCAAGGTCAACTCCGTTCATGACGAGCCTGATTCTTTCGACTCCAACTCCGCGGCTCACGAGATACTTCGCCTCCTCCTTACCTGCTGACGAATTCAATAGGAATACACTGTCGGCATACATTTGGAAGAATAGAAACGAGAATCTCTGAGATAGCGCAGAGAAATTGGACAAGACTTGCCTTGGGTCGGAGAGTCTTCCAAAGTTAAGAATGTGGTGAGACATTGCAATCCATTTTGCTTTCCATCGTAGCTTAGCCCAAACCGCCGGGACAACATCGCAAAAGTAGTCAGAGTCACTATAGACGAGATCGAATCTCTCAAGGCGCAATATGACGAAGAGGGAGAAGAAGGTCGCCAATGCGTATGAGATAAGTCTGTCAAGAGGAGAACTTTCCGCTCTACTGAGAAGACTGGAGCGCACAACGTGAAAGGTCGCTGAAAACTTCGAACCGAGGGCAGTATGTCCCCCGGAGGTTGTAAGGAAATCGACCTTCCATCCATAAGACTCTAAGCGGCTGGAGATCTCGGCGGTACGCTTCAAACTCCCGCCAATGATCGGGCTAGTTCCATTGCCGTTGGCGATGTAGAGGATCTTCATTGGTCGATTTCGATTCCACGCCATTTTAGCTTCAGCTAGATTTGGATCTCATGCAAAGCAAATCAGTGGTCACAAATCTGTTTCTTTCACCTAGAGAGCAGATACGCGCTAGGATCTGGTCCGGCACGAGTCTGCCTTTGATATCATATATACGGAACCCCAGTTGTGTTATAAATCGCAAGTATTCGATAGGTTTGCGTCCGGTTGAAGCTATCCCGTAAGGCCAAAACTCGGTCAGAATTGCCCCTGTCACTTCAGCGGTTTCGATGCCGCCCATCAACACGTCAAGTTCCGACCCTTGAACATCGATTTTTATCAAATAAGGCGTCGCTAAGGTGTCTCCCTTGGTAATGTCGTCGAGTGTTGAAACGCATATGATATCGGTAGCGACCAAGTCATCTCGCAGGAACAGCCCCGCGTCGTCGGTATTACTTCTCGATTGGTAGAATACCGCGTTTTGGACTCGGCTAGACAGCGCTCTTTGAATTACCACACAGTTACCGGCCGCCGCAAGGTTGCGCTTAAGCTGTTTGACTCGCGATGACGAGGGTTCGATGGCTATGCACTCATCAAACAAATTCCACACGGCAGTCGTAATGGTTCCTCTTCCCGCCCCGATATCGATGAAGGTCTTGCACAAAGGGGCAAGACTCTCAATACAGGCAATCAGCGGTGCCTGATAGAAAGAGTCACCGAAAATCCTCATTCCAATGAAACGATACCCCTTTGATAGTAGTGATTGAAATCCGAAGACTTTCAGTTCTGACTTGGTTTGAACAATCCAATCTTTCAGCCAACTTGGCACCTTGTGCAAATCCCGAGTGTGGACGACTTGCCCGTAAGCAATCTACGGCTGAGGCAAGTCCATTATTGATGGTTGCCGGTCATCGGTAGTTTCAGCTATCTTGATAGCTGAAGAGAATAGCTTGCTCCAGTCATACTCTCCTGCCATCACATGAGCGTTCCTTTGCAGATGTTCGAGGTCGCTAGAACTCAACAACTTGACTACCGCATCGGCTAGCTGATTTGAAGAATAAGAAACAATTATTCCGGCCTCTCTTCGTTCAACCTCAGACGCTATTTCAGGGACACCGGTCATGACCACGGCGAGGCCACAAGACAAGTAGTCTTTGATTTTTGTCGGGTCAGCATACCAAGTAATGCTGTCTGGCGAAGGCGAATAGGGCGCCAAGCCCAAGGCAAATGAAGGGAGTATCCTCAGAATCTCCTCATGGTTCATACTTCCATAGAGAAATATATTGGACTCAAGTTTCCGCTCAATAATGATTTTCTTGATACGATCCTCGTATGGTCCGTGGCCAATTATGACTAGCTTGGCATTCGGAACGTCGGCTAACACGATTGGCATCGCATCGAGAACGATATCGATTCCCTTCGATGGAATTAGGTGGCTGAGGAAGACAATTGTATTCCCCTCCCGTTCGGTAGTCGGGCGAATTCGTCCTGGACTCGTTCCAACAGGAACTACGAGGTTCCTCTTGTCTTCAACCCCTTGCTTCCTTCTTACATTGGCCATTCGGGATGATAGGTTCCAAACATAATCAGATCGTCGGGCGCAGAACTTGTCGAGGACGTGGTAAGCGCCGTTCAAAAGGGGGTTATGAAACCTTGCGGGTGAATAGTCAATGGAGTAGTACACGACCGTCTTTGCACGACCGAGTCTTCTCAGAACCAGTCCAGCAATAGTGTTTATCCCATCCGCCCCCACATAGAACTCGACTCTTAGCTGCAAGAACAGAATTGCGCAAATTCCAACTACCAAATCCCTGAAGTACGCCGCAGGCTCGGGAAGAGGAAAATTCGGTAAGGTAATCTTGCGGACGGTCTTACCCTTCTGGACCCATTCTACTCTAGAAGGGCTAGGATGACTCCAAGAAAAGGGATGAGTGATTATGGCGCAAGATTGCGTCTTCCTCTTCAAGAATTCTGCAAGCGCTATAGGTGGTCCATAGGAGGATTCTGTTTCAGAGATCTGATTTACGTGCATTGCGACCAAGGCTGCGACATCGTTCAAGATGAGGTCTCCACCATGCTTAGAGCTACCCTCGGCCTGGTTGCTAGAAACGTTGCATAGGTCGAAAGAATCAAGAAGCACGCTGCTGGGTGAATTAGCCAGGCGCGATCAGGAAATTCTCGATACCCTCGTCCCGCATCTCTTACCATAGGCACAACAAGAAAGGAAGATAACATGAATTTGAGTAGTTTTATTCGAGAGTTACTTCCCCATCCGTAGGTCCTCGCTCCTTTGCTTGCGTAGAACGAATAGTCCCTTATTCTTCTATACGATTTCCGCACGAACAAGTTCATTCCGGAAGCGAAAAGGTGAATTATTCCCACCTTCACTTTCGCGATTTTCGATCCGCTTATGGCAGTAAGACTTTGCACGAAATCAACGTCGAAGAGGAACGACCTAATACCACTTCCCTGGACAAGCTTGCGTAGAACAAGGAAGCCATTTGCACCGAACGTCGGAAGAATCGCTCCACGCAGCTCGATTGATAAGTATTGGCCCCTGTCCTTCTGTTTAACAGGAACTTCTGTCCATCGTTTCTTCAGGTGACTGTATCTGTCATAGTTGCCAATGTATACGGTCAACGGGTCATTTGCTCCAATGAGGGCACAATAGCGGGTGATAGCCGGGTCCTCAAGACGATGAGTGAAGTAAAGCGGTTCAGAGGCCACGATGTTTGGTTCAGAGAATGGTCGTGTCATTTTCTGAAGCCATCGCGAATTGTCAAGTATGTTATCACTGTCCACGAAAGCCAAGATTTCATTTTTCGCCATCCTTGCACCGACAGCTTTTCCCGCTTCGCCTGTTCTCAACTTGTTAGAAACGATCTTGACGTCTGGCATCTCCCTAGCAATCTGAAGCGTGGAGTCCGTCGACCCACCGTCAACGACTATCACTTCCACAAGTTGCTTAGGGAATTCCTGTCTCGCAATGGCCGAAAGGCATTCTCTGAGGGTTCTTTCTGAATTGTAAACTGGTATGATGATGCTTATCGTCGGAAATGTCGCTGCGGGAATGCTTCCAATGGGCGTCAACATAATCCAGATCTTCTCGAGGGCGTTTGAGTGAGGAGTCACCGTGAGGGGTGACTTAATTCCAGGTTGACTAGCTAGCGCTAACCTGGGAAGGAGCGAAGTCCTTGATATGGCCGAAGATGTTCTTCGCGCCTCTGGCCATAAACCGCAGGTCCTTCAGACTTCTAACGGCCAGAATTTTTCTGGCGATGAATTCGGGGTCAAACGCAACCTTGTATAATCCCTGAACTATCTCCATTACTTCCTGTTCTTTCATTGGTGTTTTTAGAATTGGTTCTCTCATGTCATATCTGTCCCAGTCTTCGGTTTTTAGCCAGCCGTTCTGCTTCGCTTGCTCGAACAACATAGTGCCGGGATATGGGATGACGATTGTTACCTGCCACGTCTTCGCGTAGCCCTTTTTCAACAGATATTTTGCCGTGTTGACAGTTTTCATCGCTTCTTCTTTGGTTTCCCATGGATACCCGAACATTATGGTAAGGTGGGGATCGAGCCCAGCTTCGCTAGCGATCTTACATGTGTCAATCTGCTCTTTTTCAGTAACCCCTTTGTTCAACATGTCAAGCGTTTTCTGATTCGCTGATTCCAATCCGTAGAGTATGAATCTGAAACCTGCTTTCTTCATCAGCTTGTATTCTTCGGCTGTGAGAGCTCCGAATCGCATGTTGCAACCGATGAGTATCTTCTTGTTGTAGCCTCGTTGAATCATACCATCGCAAAACTTCCTCAGCCATTCCCCGACTGGAAATGTGCCCGTATCGTCAAAAATTTCTCGGACCCCGTATTTCTCGCTTAGAATTCCTACTTCCTCCAAGTAGGATTCCGGTCTTCTGACATTGAACGAGGGATAGTGGATGGTCCACGAACAGAACGTACATCCGCCTCCGGCCCGATACCAGCAATCTCTCCCCACCATTGTGTAGGTGCCTGGAGTATACTTGTAATTGCCATTGTGGACGCTGTAGAGCTTCCATTTGGTCAAGTCTCGGTCAATGAACGGAGCTTCGCTCAAGTTATGGCGTTGCGAAAACTTACCTGTTGATTTGAACGATCCATTATCTCTGTACCAGACCCCTGGCTCCATCTCTCCTCTCCCATCCAAATGGTCCGCAAGACTCTTGATCGAGAAGTCAAAGTCTCCGCCAGTAATCACGTAGTCTACCTCGCTGTTTTGGAGCGTTTCCTCAGGGTAGGCCGTGACATGGTCGCCGCACAGAACAGTCTTCGTGTTCGGACTGACTCTTTTGATGTCGGAGATGGTCTTCCAGTAGCGCTTTATCACAGGGGCTTTAGCCTCTATCGCAACTAGATCGGGGGTCTCTTTGGCTATCTCGTGCAGCCATTGGTCGTAGGATTTTTGTTCCGAAATTGCATCGTCCCATTTGGTTTCGTAACCTGCAACTTTCAGCATGGTCGCCGCCGAGGCTGGAACCATCGGGTAAATGTAAGTGGGCTCGTTGAAATATTGGAACTGCCTATTTTGAGAAAGAAGAGGAGTTCCCTTGTCGGTCGGGATCGGTGGGTAAGAAACGGAGACTTTCAAGACTTCTAACGCACTGCTATCGAAGTGAACTGCGTTAACTTCATCTCATATATTAGATTTGTAACTGGCCGAGTGTGTGTCAATTTTTCTAGAAAACAATCCTTTGATGAAATACGCACCATACCACAAGTGAGTTGCAACCGCCCCGAGGAAGACTGGGCCGACAAGATTGGGATTCCGGCGCCTGAAGCCGATAACCATCGCCCCAATAGCGACCAGGATAAGATATGCGAACAGGGGAAATAGAGACAGGAACCTCACCTCCTCGTCAACATAACTCAAGAGAAGGAGTGTAGGGACCCCCAGGACGAAGATGGTAGGAACGAAGTAAAGAATTCGCCTGCTGTTTTCAGGAAATTTCTTCGCGAAATATCCTCGATGAAGGCCGTATCCAGCTATCTGTTTCAGGTGAGGGCGAAAAAGCAATCTGCGATGGTGATAAACCACTACGTCAGGTGCGTACAACGCGTCCGCGCCCAGTCCGTAGACCAGGTCTCTACAAAATTTTGTATCTTCGCCAGGCCAATACGCAGAATCGAACCCCCCCATTTCTTCGAATGTGGATCGGCGAACAATCAAGTTGACCGTCGGGAGATCATCACATTTTCGAGCAAGCTTGGTCGAGTGTCTGAAGCTCAACGGTCCTGCTCCTAGAAAAGACGATAATATCTCGCCGCTCGCCCTCTGCATCGTAGTGTCAGATTGAGGGGTAAGGCCCGGTCCTCCGACGGCTGCGACTTTCGGATTATCAAAATACCCGATGGAATTCTTCAGCCAGTCTTTGTCGGGGTAGGCATCTCCATCAATGAACGCGATTATCTCTCCCTTCGCAGCGTTTACGCCTATGTTCCTCTTCTCTGAAGGTTTAACGGGTCCCGTCGGTAAGACTCGGACCCGTTCTTCGGAAAGATTCGCAGGGTGGTCAGGTAACACCAGTAGTTCGAACTGTGGATAGTTTAGCTGGAGGCATCCCAGAATACATTCTTTCGTGTAGGAATCTATTGCCTTGCAGGCAACTATGATCGATACTAATGGAGGATCTTTGTGAGGAGGGATTTCTTGGGCCGTTTCTACCACTGTATTATTGGATTGTATGTGTCCGACATTGACGCCTTGTTTGTCTGATACCACCGCTTAATCCGCAATCGGTACGCGATTCCTAGAAGGTCGATGAGCATCCGGAACACTTGTCGGGCACTGAACGTAGCCTTGAGGTCAATGTTGACGGGAAGCTCCTTTATCTTGAAATCGAAAAGCGAGGCAACGGCCAATAGCTCCGCGTCGAAGGCATATCTCTTTACAGAGAGTAGAGGTAGGACCTGATATAGAGCTGAACTCCTTGCCGCTTTCAGGCCCGCCTGGGTATCCGTCGCGTTTACTCCTGTTAGGAGTCGTTCGAGGATGTTAAATCCGAGGCTGAGGAATCGACGCATCGTAGGGGTTCGGACCGTTGAGAGTGGATGCCGCTTGGACCCGATCGCGAAATCTGCCGATTCTAGCGCGTCCACATAATTCAAAAGATCCTTAGCGTGGATCTCAGAATCGCTGTCGATGAGGAATGCAAACTGCCCTGTTGCATGGTAGAGGCCCACTTTGATGGCGTGTCCCTTGCCCTGGTTCCTGTCATACCCTACAATCTTGAACTTCTTGTTTTTGAGTTCTTGGACGACCTTTCGGGTACCATCATCGCTGCCATCGTCGACGACGATTATCTCGTAGTCTTGGGACATAGCTTCAAACTGCTTGTTCACGTCCGCGACGCTTCTTCCGATGCAGTCCGCCTCGTTGTACGCGGGCATGACGATGGAAATTCTGTCTTTCACGAAGCCTTCAACGAGTTCTGACTCAGGCCGAGTCAGCCGGTCCGCTATCGCCGGGGTGAGAATGTTTCCTGCTCTCCCGTATCGTGACTGCTACTTGAATCGCAACGCCGAGAACGAGGGAATAGAAAGCGTAGTTTGCAATGTTATCTGCATCGTTCGGTCTGCCGATTGCTAGTAGAGCGGCAGCCGAGAGTAGAAGTATCATGAAGAAGAGTATGAATGGTGTCCCTGGGTTTGCCTTGAAGTAGTTCTTCAACTGATTGAGTTTCGTTTCCATTCAGCCCCGTGTTTCCAGCCGTAACGTAATGATAGAGCAAAGCTCGCTTTGAATCCTCTAGTTATACGTGTAGAGAGCCAGATCCCCATTCTGGAGTAGTACGCTGAAGCCGCTTGGGACGTTGGGTTGGTTGTGCCATCCGGACCCGTCTATCCACCAGATCATTAGGATTGAGGAGTATCCCTCTGACTTTGCGATCTCAACGCCTAACAGGGGAGCGTTATACTTGTAATTGATTAGCTGACTTTTCAATGAGGGGAGGTAAGCTCTAGCCCATCCATAGATCGCTTGGTGGGTTATCAGGACTGTTCCTGAATTGATTCTCGCGGCGGCAGAGTCTAGTAGCGATCTCAAATTTCCAAGGTCGGACAAGGGGATTGTATCTTGAATCATGGAGGTGGGTAAGAGTTCCGGGTACGCAGTGTAGTACACCATCGCTTGCTGGGCAGGGAGTGCAATGTAGAGCGTTGCCGAGATCACTAAAACAGCAGAGAATGTTGGCAATATGAGTCGGGGGAGATTTCTGGCCCAACCGATTCTTGGATGAACCGATTCTACTAGCTTGTAGAGCCCTGCAGCGGCGAAGATGCAGAGTGGTATGTCTAGGAGTAGCGACCATCTGTAGCTTTGGACGATCGGGCCGAAGAAAGGAAGTATTGCTGTGGCGACAGTTGCGATGCAGAAGATGGACCAGGTTCGGAGCTCAATGTTCGGAACTTTCCGCAGTCCAATGAGTATTAGAGGGATCAAGGCTAGGTAGGCGTATCCCAAGAATCCTATGCTCAAACTCGCGCTAGTGAGAGTTGGCACCGGTGCTTGTTGGCTCACGAGGCCGATTCCGGGGGCGATCAATCCCGAGTAGGTGGTTGCGATAAAGAGAACAGTTCCGGGCAAGGCTACCTTCACCATCCTTGCGAATTCTTCTCGTTGGTTTCTTGTTAGACCTGTCAGCGCTCTTGCCCCTACCAGGACCAAAGCGATTACTCCGGTAAGCTGGTCCGCGGCCACAGCCAAGACTATCAGCACGGAGAGCAGAGCCTGTTTTCTAGGACCCTTCATGTCCTCGATTAGTGGGAGGCTTAGAAGGATGAATGTTAGTCCGAGCATGTTTCTGTAGAGGTCCCAGCTGATTCTCAACGTCACAAAATACAGCGAGGTCAGTAGCGCGCCTCCGAGTGCCTGCCTGTCAGGCCACTTTAGTCCGATTTTTAGAAACCTGAACAGCGCCCAGATCATGCTGCCGTACAGAATCGGGCCCATGATCTTGAAGATCCAGACAGGGTTGACCCTCGAAACCCAATAGACTGGAGCAGAGATCATGTACATCAGAGGAGCGGTTCCAAGGATCTGCACGAATCCTGCTTTTCCTGCGGCCCAGTCTAGTGTGTTGGGGACGTAGAATGCGATGGTGTCCCAGCCCACGGGGTAGGGTCCGACGAGGATCTCTGGTATTGATCGTATGAAGAGCGGTATCAGGAACGCTGCAAGCGCGAACCGGTAGGATCTAACCAGCTTCCCCAATACCAAAGGGAAGTTTCGGATTTTTTCTTTACTAGAAATAAGCATGCTTTTCTCGACCCCCCGGGGTGGTCGATTTTCCCGTGCCGTGCCCTTCACGGCGCAAGATTCCGCCAGACAAGGAATCGCCCATTATCAGCCTTGATCTCGAATCTGGGATACCGGTTCAAGATCACCCATAGATTCACAGGGCCGATCGCTTTTTTCGCCAAGCCACCAAAGCCCAGAGTGTGCCTTGAATCGCTTGTCTCGCCCAATATCGCCATCAGACAACAGGTGATTAGGAAAATAGGGGGTTTTAGCGACCGAGTCTTATGTCGCATGAGTGGTTTATCCGGTTATTCCACGGCCTAGTGCGTTGCAGAAGGCCTGTTCAAACCGCCAGTGATAGGCGGACTCGTTTCCCCATCCAACAGCGAATTCACTCGCTTTGGCAGCCAGCATTCTTCCCCTGCCCAGGACCCTTCCCACACCTGTTTCCAGTGCCTGCGCCAGCTTCAGTAGTATCCGCATCAACGTCTCTGTCATCCGTCCGCTTCGCACTTTGTCCACCCATCGTATGGTCAGGTCCACCAATCCTCTCTCCATCCGATCCAACGCCCAGTACCAGACACGCCTTCTCAACCCGCGCGTCTTCATTCCGATCAAAACCTCCCGCGTAATAGGCTCTTTCAGTCTTTCCGAAAAACAACCGGAAATATCCCGCTTTGCCGGAGAACCTACTATCCGCATAACTCTCTAGGACGCCTTGAAGCGTGCGCTCAGCAATGTTCGCATATAATTCATTTGCGAAAGAGATCGTTGAGAGAAAATCTGGAAAACATGCACACGCATGCTCTTCTTGGCTTTCTATCTCATTAATTAGGAGGAAGAGCCTCCTCGTAAAGCATGCGTTTTCGGGTGGAGGATCTTGCCTAGTTTGAAGGGTCTGAGAGTTTCTCTGATGATTTGTCTCTCGTTTTTGTCGTCAGTGGGCTTGATGATCCCTGTTCATGCAACCTTGAGTCTGGACGGTTCGGCCGAAGCTTCTTTCACAGCCGGCTATCCTCCATCATACCCGCCAGTTACCACGAACGTGACCTCGATAGCTCTGACGACAACTCATCCTAAGGATCTAATCGTCATCGGGGTAATCTTCGTAGGCGTTTACGGGACTAATGTGACGAGTATTACCGATACTGGAGGACTTGCTTATTCCCTGAGGGCTCGGTTTGCCAAGACATCACCCTCTTGCTTACCGGCCCAGATAGAGGAATGGTATTCATTCGCTGAAACTAGTCTGACCTCTGATTTGATAACTGTGAGACTTTCGTCCAGTCGTGTCGGCATTGCCGGCATAATTGGCTGGGGCATAGCAGGCAGTTCTAGAACCTCGTTCGACCGTTCCCCGTCGTTCCCGGGACTGGCCGTAGAGACTGATTGCAGTCATGAAGTTAGCACCGCGTTTACGACTCGTTCGAGCAACGATTTCGTTTTCGGTCTGTTTGCAATCAACGATGGAGGTGAGAATCCGGCTCTCGGTTTTACGAGCTTGTCTGGCGGAAGCTTCGGGGGTTTCATGGACATGATGTACAAGGTAGCAAACCGTCCACTGGCAGATTCATCCGCTTCCTTCACAGGGGACTCGATGGCGATGATAATTGACGCTGTTCAACTGGCCGGTCCCTTCTAGACACGCCAGTTATTTCACCATCAAGAGACGCTCAGGCCTGCTGAAGGAAATAGGGTTCTCTATGATAGACCTGGGACTGTAGAGGAGCCTGTCGATTTCCGACACCCGAATCTTCTTCTTGAACCTGACCCGTTTCAGTTGGAACAGTGGGTCCTTGCGTATGTCCTGCTCGGAGACGCTCCACTCGGATAGCGTCTTCCTTGCCGCTTCTTTGATCTTCAATCCCTCGTCTCTTAAGTCAGAGTGTCTCTTTTGAGAGAAGTTGGACTGGGTATCCTTTTGCTTTGGTTCTCTTGAACTGTGTTTTTTCGTCAGCGGTAATACAGATCGTCCCTCGGAGTTTAGCGAGAGCAACCGGGATGGCGTCGTAGATTGTGACCTCGCTTCGATAGGCAATAGCGGAAGCGGTCTTCAGAAGTTCCAAGTCCGCCCGCCTGGTGTTCAAGTGAAGGCCAAACAGGTCCTCTATGGCTACAGCGAGTCGCTTCTCGCCAAAATCGTCTTTGTAGCGAAGCGCGTTGGCGACTTCGTGAAAGAACAGGTCGCTCACCCAGACGGCGGCGTTCCCGTTGATATGCTCCTTCTTTATGGCGAGGGCCTCGTCGGTCGCGTTTTCACGAGTGAACCACTTTACTGCGACAGAGGAGTCGATTACGACTTCGATCTTTGATCCCTATCCCGCCACTTTCTGATCTCTTGCACTCCGTTCCACCCAGTTGTTTTAGAGGATTCTCGCAGCCTGTCGATGGATTCGGAGGCCTCGAGCATCTGTTTCCTTCGTATTGTTTCCTCGAAGGCTTGTCTGGCAACCTCGCTCCAGTTGACGTCTGG
>WNGP01000530.1_pt1 | contig 34731 bp, 34 predicted proteins | sample 5407671 | NCBI WGS metagenome assembly WNGP01 (sample SAMN13153381, study PRJNA577476) | soil metagenome | isolation source: 40 cm soil or saprolite under Garry oak tree replicate 2 | place: USA:California | collected 2016-06-15 | reverse complement strand
TCCGCCTGGCGCAGTACGCGCAATAGGTTCGCGCCGGCAACCTTGGCGAGCTCCGCATCGCCCCAGCCGCGGCGCCCCAGCTCCTCGAGCAGCGCCGGAAACCTGTCGACGCCCTCGAGCCCGACGGGGGCTTCGGGGATCCCGTCGAAGTCTGAGCCTATACCCACGTGATCGACGCCCGCGACTTTGCGGATGTGCTCGATGTGATCGGCGACGTCGCCGATCGTGGCCTGCGGTTTGGGGTGAGCCTGCTCCCAGGCTTTCACCGCGGCCGCGATGCGTTCGGGCTGCCCGATGTAGAGCCCGCCGAAGGGCGGACTGTTGTCGCGCGCCTTTTCCGCGGCGCGATCCGCATCCCAGCGCCGCCGCGCCTCCGAGACGTGGCCGGGGGCGAAGTTGACCATGACCACGCCGTCATTTTTTGCCACGAGCTGCAGCACGTCATCCGGGACGTCGCGCGGGTGATCGACCAGGGCGCGGGCGGAGGAGTGCGAGAAGATCACCGGCGCCTCGGTCACGGTGAGCGCCGCGCGCATGGTGTCGGCCGAGACGTGGGCGAGATCCACGAGCATGCCGAGACGGTTCATCTCCCGTACCACCTCTCGCCCGAAGGGCGTGAGCCCGTGGTGTGCGGGTGTATCGGTGGCGGAGTCCGCCCAGTCGGTATTGGAGGAGTGCGTGAGCGTCATGTAGCGCGCGCCGCCCTCGTAATAGGCGCGCAGCACTGCGAGCGAGTTGTCGATCTGGTGACCGCCCTCGACGCCGATCAACGCGCCGATGCGGTGCGCCTTGTGCACACGGACGATGTCCGCCGCCGTGTACGCCATGGCCAGGTCCGCCGGATAGCGCGCGCACAGCGCCTTGACCAGATCGATCTGCTCGAGCGTCGTCTGCACCGCCTGCGCGCCCTTGATGTCCACCGGGATCCACACCGACCAGAATTGCGCCCCGACGCGGCCGGCGCGCAAGCGGGGAATGTCGGTCATGAGTGGCACGCCATCGGGCGGGGCCGGCAGCGCGGCGGTGGAGGCGGCCAGATCGATCTTCGCCAAATCACCCCCGAAGCGCGCGCGGATCTCCCAGGGCAAATCGTTGTGGCCGTCGATGAGCGGCGTCTGCGCGAGAACCCGCTCGATGCGCCCGGCGTCGGTCGCGGCGCGTGCGATGAGCGGCGCGGCGAGCAGCACCGCGAGCGGCCAGGCCGCGATGAGGCCGGCGCGCACGGCCGGGCACGCCGTGCCCCTCGCCGGCGCGGGGCCGATCACTCCGCCGACGGCGGCGAGCACGAGCGCGTCCAGTCCTGCGCCGTGGCGCCGGGGTTGTGCCAGCCGCAGGGACCCGTCAGGAGTCCTTCCGCCCGCGGCGGTCCCCAGCTGCCCGGCGCGTAGAGCACGGGCGGCTCGGTCGGGTGCAGCACCGGATCGACGATCGACCACGCGGCCTCCACCTCGTCCTCGCGCGCGAAATGCGCGGTATCGCCGATGAGCGCGGCGCTGATGAGGACCTCGTAGGCGTCCATGTCATCGCCCCGCTGCTGCGCGACGAACAGCTCAACCGGCCGACCGGTCATCACGGTCGCCGAACACGTTGACGGGCGGCGGCTTGAGGTCCACGACCACCTCCGTGGCCGTCACCGGGAGGCGCTTACCGGCGCGCAGGTAGAACGGCACCCCGCCCCAGCGCCAGGAGTCGATCGTGAGCGCCAGCGCGGCGTAGGTCTCGACCTGCGAGTCTGCGGCCACGCCCGGCTCCTCGCGGTAGCCGATGAACTGCCCGCGCATCACCTGTGCCGGCGCGAGCGGGCGCACCGCCCGCAGCACCTTCACCTTCTCATCGCGCAGCGCTTCGCCCTCGGTGTTGACCGGCGGCTCCATGGTGAGCAGCGCCATGATCTGCAGCAGATGGTTCTGTATGACGTCGCGGATCGCGCCGGTCTCCTCGTAGAAGCGGCCGCGCCCGCCGATCCCGATGGCCTCGGCCATGGTGATCTGCACGCTGGCGACGAAGTTGCGGTTCCACACCGGCTCGAGGAAGGAGTTGGCGAAGCGGAAGTACAGCAGGTTCTGCACCGCCTCCTTGCCGAGGTAGTGATCGATGCGAAAGATGCTGCCTTCGGGAAAGTGCGTGTGCAGGGTCTCATTGAGCGCGCGCGCCGAGGCGAGGTCGTGCCCGAAGGGCTTCTCGACCACCACGCGCGCCCCTCGCGCGCTGCCCGAGCCGCTCAGGTGCTCGATGACCGCCGGGAACATGCTGGGCGGAATCGCGAGATAGTGCAGCGGCCGCTGCGCTTCCCCGAGCGTGCGGCGCAGATTGTCGAACGTGGCGCGGTCGTTGTAGTCGCCGTCCACGTAACGCAGCAGCTCCGTGAGGCGCCCGGCCACCGTCTCGTCCGCGCCCGGGACGAACGCCTTGAGACTGTCCCGCACGCGGTTGACGAGCCATTTGACGTCGCATCCCTGGCGCGCCACGCCGACCACGGGCACGGCGAGCAGGCCGCGGCGCAAGAGGTGATAGAGCGCCGGATAGATCTTCCGGTAGCACAGGTCGCCCGTGGCTCCGAAGAGCACGATGGCATCGCAGTCGCGGCGTTCCATGGTCGCTGCGCCCTCAGGCGGACTTCTCGGCGTGACCGCCGAAGGCGAGGCGCATCGCCGAGAGTACCTTATTGGCAAACTCCGCCTGCCCGCGCGATTCGAAGCGCGAGTAGAGCGCCGCGGAGAGCACCGGGGCCGGCACGCCGGTCTCGATCGCCGCCTCGAGCGTCCAGCGCCCTTCGCCGGAATCCGACACGCGCCCCCCGAAGGCGGTGAGCTTCTCATCCCGCGCCAGCGCTTCCGCGGTGAGATCGAGGAGCCGCGAGGAGACGATGCTGCCGTGGCGCCAGACTTCCGTGATGGCCGCGAGGTCGAGCCGGTACTGAAAAAAGCGCGGGTTCGCGAGCGGCGCGGTCTCGGCGTCCGCCGCAGCGGCGCTGAGGCCGGCGTCGGCATGGGCGAGCACGTTCAGGCCCTCCGCGTAAGCCGCCATCAGCCCGTACTCGATGCCGTTGTGAATCATCTTGACGAAATGGCCTGCGCCGGGCGGGCCGCAGTGCAGGTAGCCGAGCGCGGCCGCCGCGGCGCTCGCGGCCCGGCCGGGGGCGGCACCCGAGGCGGCCTCGCCCCGGGCTGCGGCCGGCATCCGGCCTCCGGGCGCGAGCGTCGCCAGCGCCGGCTCGAGCAGCGCGACCGCGTCCGGCTCCCCGCCGATCATCAGGCAGAACCCCTGCTCGAGCCCGAGCACCCCGCCGCTCGTACCGACGTCGAGGTAGCGGATTCCGGCGGCCTTGAGCTCATCGGCGCGACGGATGTCGTCCCTATAGTTCGAGTTGCCGCCGTCGATGAGCACATCGCCCTTGGTGAGCAGCGGCCGCAGCTCGCCGATCACCGGGTCGACGATCGCCGCCGGCACCATGATCCACACGGCCCGCGGCCGAGGAAGCACACGCACCAGCTCCGCCAGCGAGTTCGCCCCCTGCGCGCCCTCCGCGGCCAGCGCCGCCACGGTCGCGGGCTTGCGGTCGTAGGCCACGCACTCGTGACCGCCCTTCACCAGGCGCCGCACCATGTTGGCGCCCATGCGCCCGAGCCCGATCATCCCGATCCGCATCGCTTGGTCTCCTCGTGCCCACGCAGCCGGCAAAAGCCACGCCTTTTGCCGGCGGCAACGAAGCTGATGTCCGCAGAAATCGCTTCCTGCGATTTCTGCCAATTAACTAATTCGGCACGCGCCGGATCTGCGCGCCGAGCTGCGCCAGCTTCTCCTCGATCGCCTCGTAGCCGCGATCGATGTGATAGATGCGCTCGACGTCGGTGCGTCCCTCGGCGATGAGTCCCGCGAGCACGAGGCTCGCGGACGCGCGCAGGTCGGTCGCCATCACCGGGGCGGCGGTGAGCTTGTCGACGCCGCGAATGATGGCGGTGTTGCCCTCGAGCCGGATCTCCGCGCCCATGCGCCGCATCTCCAGCATGTGCATGAAGCGATTCTCGAAGACGGTCTCGGTGATGGTGCCCACGCCGTCGGCGACCGTGTTGAGCGCGGCGAACTGCGCCTGCATGTCGGTGGGGAAGGCGGGGTACGGTGCGGTGCGCACGTCGACCGACTTCAGCTCCCGCCCGCGCATGTCGACCTCGACCCAGTTCTCACCCACCCCCAGCTTCGCCCCCGCCTCCTCGAGCTTCGCGAGCACCGCATCGAGGTGCTCGGGGCGCGTGCTCTTGATGCGCACGTGCCCGCCCGTGATCGCGCCCGCGACCAGGTACGTGCCGCTCTCGATGCGATCGGGGAGCACCTCGTAAGTCGTGCCGCGCAGCTTCTGCACGCCCCGCACGAGAATCTTGTCGGTGCCCGCGCCCTGGATGTTGGCGCCCATCGCGGTGAGGAAGTTCGCGAGATCGACGACCTCGGGCTCGCGCGCGGCGTTCTCGATGACGGTCTCCCCGTCCGCGAGCGTGGCCGCCATCATCAGATTCTCCGTGCCGGTGACCGTCACGGTGTCGAGCACCAGCCGCGCGCCCTTCAAGCGCGCGGCGCGGGCGCGGATGTAGCCGCCCTCGATGGTGATGTCGGCGCCCATCGCCTGCAGACCCGCGACGTGGATATTCACCGGCCGGGCGCCGATCGCACACCCCCCGGGGAGCGAGACGTCGGCGCGCCCGTAGCGCGCCACCAGGGGCCCCAGCACCAGGATCGAGGCGCGCATTGTTTTCACGAGATCGTAGGGCGCGAAGCACTCGCGCACGCTCGAGGCGTCGACCTCGATGCGCATGCGCTCGTCCACCGTGACCGTGGCGCCCATCCTGCCGAGGAGCTCGACGGTGGTGGTGACGTCCTTCAGATGCGGGACGTTCGCCACCACCACCGTTGGCGCCGGAGATGCGTACTTCGCCTTCGAGGGGCACGCCGCCCTGGATCTGCAACTTGTCCATATTTATTGGCTGAAAGTCGCCTGCGGCGCTTTCAGCAGCCACCCCACTGACAGTCTCGCACACGCGGGCAAAAAGCGTCGTTTTTGCCCGCGAAAAGCCTGCCGGTTCACGTGCTTCATTCTTCCGCCGCCTCGTCGGGGGTGAGCGCCTCGATCGACAGTGCGTGGATCTCGCGTCCCATGGCCGCGCCCAGCGCGGCGTAGACCAGCTGGTGGCGGGCAATGGCGAGCTGGTGGCGGGCAATGGCGCGCAGCTGCGTGAATTCCCGCGCGACGATCCGCGCGGCAAAGTGGGTGTTGTCGTCAGTCTGTACCCGTACCTGGGCCCCGGGCAGGCCCGCGCGGATGAGCCGCGCGACTTCTTCAGCGTCCATTGGGCATAAAACCTTCGGCTTCCGGCTGCTCACCGCCTGGCAAAGAAACGTACCCCCGCCAGGCCCTCGAAATCCACGTCCTGCGTCCAGAGGACCGCACCGTTGCGCTGTGCGGTCGCGAGCATGATACTGTCTGCCATCGCGATGCTGTGATCGATTGAAAGCCGCGCCGCCGCGAGCGCGGTGGCTCGATCCAGGTCGACCACCCTGCCCTGCTCCATCACGGCCACGCCTCGCAGCGCCTCGTCATCGCCGCGCTGCTGCGCGATGCGCTTGAATACCTCGAAGAGTGACAGAGTGGGCACGATGAGCGAGCGGGTCGCCTCGATGGGCTTGGCGAACTCTCCCGCGTTCGGACCGTCGGCGAAGTACTCGAGCCACGCCGAGGAGTCCACCACATTCATACACGGTCGGGTTCCCGCGGTACATCGGTGGAGATTCCCTTCAGGGACCCCCGGCTCGCCTTGGCCGGCTTCACGGGCACGAGCTCGATGCGGCCGCGATACTCAATCGCGTGCAGCTTCTCGCCCGGCTTGATGCCGAGCGCCTCGCGTATGACCCGCGGGATCACGATCTGGAATTTGGACGAAACGGTAATGGTAGTCATACGTTTTACCTATCGATATGTACATTGTAAGACGATCCCCCGCGGCGCGCAAACGCGCCCGCGTGGCCGGCCTCTTCGCGGTACAGTGCCGTCGAGACCGCCGGCCCTTCGGTCGTCCCGCGCCGGATTGCGGTCCGGCTAGGGGACGAGCTGCACGCGCGGGTTTTTGGGCCGGCTCCGCATGAGCGCGCGGTCAAACGTCAGGAACGCCTCGGCTTCAGCTGGCGTGCCGGCAACATGAAGTGCGTCTGCGACATCCATCCCGGCACGTGCGCAGACGAGCGCTCGAGCCACGACCGCCTCGTCCTCCACCTGCACCGTCGCCAGCCCGAAGAACGCCTCGAGAGCGGCGATGACGTCCTTGCGTGAAAAGTGGTACACAGCCTCGAGTACCCAGGCGGACTCGAGCACCACGGTCTTCGAGACCCACACATTTTCGCGATCTATCAGCGCTCGCGCCCGTGCGCCCTGGGCTGCGTCGTCGTTGACGAGGTAGCGGATGAGAACGTTCGTATCAATGGCAAACATGTCGAGACTAAGCGAAACGCCTCAGCGGCGCCGGGACCTGAACGCCTGCCGCAGACCCTCATCCATCTCCTTGACGGTTCGGGCGCCGCCGCCGGCTTTGAGGCGGCCGAAGACCTCCGCCGGCTCGGTGCTTCCAAAGGCCTTCCTAGGGCGCAGCAGGATCCCGCGTGGGGTGCTTTCGACGAGAAATTCCGTGCCCGGCGGCCAGCGGCGGGATTGCCGGATCGCCTTCGGCAACACGATCTGACCCTTCGAAGAGAGCTTTGTCGTTTCCATCAGAAGATGGTAAGACGGGGTAAGACCGCTGTCAATCGCGGCTCTGCGGTGCCGCCGCGCAGTCTGACTCGCCCGGTGCCATAATCACCGTCATGGATCCGCACCCGGCGGCCGCGGCCGCACCGGCCGCCCTTCCCGATGATGCGCAGCTGATCGCCTCCGCGCGGCGTGCGCTCGCGATCGAAGCGCGCGCGATCGAGGCGCTGCCCGCGAGGCTCGGGGCCGCCTTCGCGCAGGCCTCGAGGATCTGCCTCGGCTGTCACGGACGCGTCGTGGTCACCGGCATGGGCAAGTCCGGGCACGTCGCGGGCAAGATCGCCGCAACTCTCGCGAGCACCGGAACGCCGGCTTTCTTCCTGCACCCCGCCGAGGCCGGCCATGGCGACCTCGGCATGATCACCCGCCAGGATGCAGTCCTGGCGCTCTCCAACTCGGGCGAGACCCCGGAGCTGGTGCTGCTGCTGCCGCACTTGAAGCGCCTCGGGGTCCCCCTCATCGTGATGACCGGCAAGAGCGAGTCGACGCTCGCGCGCGCGGCGAGCGTCGCGCTCGATGTCGGCGTGCCGGAGGAGGCCTGCCCGCTGAATCTCGCGCCCACCGCCAGCACCACCGCGACGCTCGCCATGGGCGATGCGCTCGCAGTTGCGGTGCTGGAAGCCCGCGGCTTCACCCGGGCGGACTTCGCGCGCTCACACCCGGGGGGCGCCCTCGGCCGGCGACTGCTGCTGCACGTCGAGGACCTGATGCGCACCGGGGAGGCCGTCCCGCGCGTCGCGCCCGATGCACGCTTGAGCGCCGGGCTCATCGAGATGTCGCGCAAGGGGCTCGGAATGACCGTGGTGGTCGATCCGGGCGATCGCGTCCTCGGCGTCTTCACCGACGGGGACCTGCGCCGCGCGCTCGACCGGCAGATCGACGTGCACTCGACGCTGATGAGCGCCGTCATGACGGCGAGTCCGAAGACCATCGGGCCGCGGGAACTCGCGGCCGAGGCCGTGCATCTCATGGAGGTCCACCGGATCACGGCGCTGGCGGTGAGCGATGCGCACGGCCGCCTGGTCGGCGCGCTGAACGTCCACGACCTGCTACGCGCCGGCGTCATGTGAGGCGCCGACGCCGTGCGCGCATGAGGCAGGCGATAAGGCTCCTGGTGCTGGACGTCGACGGCGTGCTGACCGACGGCCGCCTCTACTACGGCCCGCGCGGCGAGGCGCTGAAAGTTTTTCACGTGCACGACGGTTTGGGGCTCGTCGAGTTGCGCCGCGCGGGGGTTCAAGTGGCGGTGATCTCGGGCCGTCGCTCGCCGATGGTGCGCGCGCGCTGCCGCGAGCTCGGCGTGCGCCACGTGCATCAGGGCGTGACCGATAAGCTGGCGGCGCTCGCGCGGCTCTGCGCGCTTCTCCGGCTCCAGCCGGCGGCCTGCGCCTGTGTGGGCGATGACCTGCCGGATGTGCCGCTGATGCGCCGTGTGGGCCTCGCCTTCGCGGTCGCCGATGCGCACCGCGAGGCGCGGCGCGCCGCCGACATCGTGACCCGCCGTCCCGGCGGGCGCGGTGCGGTGCGCGAGGTTTGCGATCACCTGCTCGCGCTCGGCAAGCGCAGGGCGCGAAGCTGATGGCCTACAGGCTGCTCGCGATCGTCGCGGCCGTGGGGCTGATCATCGGCGTCATGGTGATATCCGCTCCGCGCCGCGAAGGCGGCGGGCAGTCGACCGCCTCAGGTTCGCCCCGCGACCCCGGCTACGCCGCCCGCGATGCGCGCCTCACCCAGACCGGCGCGGACGGCGAGGCGCTCTACACGCTCGACGCCGCGCAGGTCGAGCAGCAGCCGGACACAGGCAAGGTGGGCCTCGAGCAGGTGCGCCTCGGGTTCCGCGACAGCACCGGGAGCGAGTGGAACGCCCGCGCCGATCGCGGCGAGCTCGCGCAGGCGAGCGGCGTCGTCGAGCTCGAGGGCGGCGTGCACGTGGCGGGCGTGCTGCCCGACTCGGGCCAGCCCGCCGAGATCGCCACCGAACATCTGGATTTCGATACGCGTGCGCAGATCATCGCCACCGAGGATCCGGTGACGCTCGTCGTGTCGGGGCGGGAGCTGCACGCGCTGGGGCTCATCGCGAGCTTGAAGGAGCGTCGCGTGCAGTTAGAATCGTCCGTGCATGGCTCGTTCCTGCCCTAAGCTGCTGTTGGCCGCGGTGCTCGCCGGCACGGCCACGGCGGCGCCGCCGCCGCAGCCGGCGCCCGCCACGCAAGCGGCGCCGCCGGCGCCGGCGGCCCCCGACCAGCCGATCAACCTCGATGCGGCCTCGACCGAGGTCGACTACCGCACCAACACGCTGGTGTTCCGCGACGTCGTCATATCGCAGGGAAGCACGCGCGTACAGGCCGAGCATGCGCGCGCCACGGGACTGAACTTCGCCAACAGCCGCTGGACCTTCGAGGGCAAGGTGCGCATCGACGGCGAGCAGCACGGCGCTCTGCGCTCCGACCAGGCGACGGTCGAATTCCGGGACAACCGCATCGCGCGCGCCACCATCACGGGCAAGCCGGCGGAGTTCGAGCAGAAGCGCAACGACTCCGACCAGCTCGCGCGCGGCCACGCCGACGAGATCGTCTACGACGTGAGCGAGGGCACGGTGCGGCTCTCGGAGGAGGCCTGGCTCACCGACGGACAAAACGAAATCTCGGGAGCGCTCCTCGTGTACAACGTGCGCGCGCAGCGCTGGCAGGCGAGCGCGGCGCCGGGCACCGACGAGCGCGTGCACATCACCATCGCGCCGCGCAGCGCACCCGGCGCCGGCAAGAGCGAGGCGGCGCAGCCGCCGGATCGGAAGCCCGGCAAGGACGAGTCCGCCTCGCCCAAGCCCACCGCGCAGCCATGAGCGCGCTCGAGGCCACGGGACTCGCCAAGAGCTACAAGTCCCGCCAGGTCGTGCGTGATCTGTCGCTCGAGCTCGCGCGCGGCGAGGTGGTCGGCCTCCTCGGTCCGAACGGAGCCGGCAAGACCACCGCCTTCTACATGATCGTGGGCCTCGTGCCGTGCGATGCAGGCCGCATCCGACTCGAAGACACCGACGTGACGCTCCTGCCCATGCACCGCCGCGCGCAGCTCGGCCTCGGCTACCTGCCGCAGGAGGCCTCGGTGTTCCGCAAGCTCAACGTCGAGGCGAACGTGATGGCGATCCTCGAGACGCGCTCGGACCTCGAGCGCGCCGCGCGCGAGGAGCGTCTCGAGCAGCTGCTGGAAGAGCTGCGCATCGGTCACGTGCGCCGCACGCTCGGCATGGCGCTCTCGGGCGGGGAGCGGCGGCGGGTCGAGATCGCCCGGGCGCTCGCCGCCGAGCCGCGGTTCATGCTGCTCGATGAGCCGTTCGCGGGTGTCGATCCGCTCTCGGTGCTCGATATCCAGCGCATCATCCGCGAGCTCACCTCTCGCGGCATCGGCGTCCTCATCACTGACCATAATGTCCGCGAGACCCTCGGGGTCTGCGCCCGCGCCTACATCGTCAATCAGGGCACCGTAATCGCATCCGGCAGTGCGGAGGAAGTCCTTGCCAACCCCCAAGTCCGTGAGGTGTACTTGGGCGAGTCGTTCCGGATGTGAGCGTCCCGGCCGGAAATGAAAATCACCTGGTATTTCAATTAGGTACGAAATGAACCGGACGAGCCTGCGCCGGCCCTTCCCCCTTCTCCCATGCTGAAACCCTCACTGCAGCTGAAGCTGGGTCAACAACTGACCATGACCCCGCAGCTGCAGCAAGCCATCCGGCTCCTGCAGCTGCCGGCGCTCGAGCTGCAGGCGCACATCCGCGAGCTCCTCGAAACGAACGTGATGCTCGAGCCCACGGAGGAGGCCGAGAGCACGGGCACTTTCGAAGTGCAGGTGACCGCCGCCGAGCACTCGCAGCCCGCCGAGCGCGCCGCCGAGAGCCGCGTCGAGGTACTCGAGGAGAGCTGGAGCGAGCACGGCGCGGGACCCGCTGAGACCCCGTGGAGCGGCGACGACGAGGAGCGCCAGCAGGAATACGCCGACGCGAGCGGTCAGTCGCTGCAGGATCACCTGCTGTGGCAGCTCGAGCTCGCCCGGCTCGCGCCCCGCGAGCTCGCCGTGGCGCGCGCCATCGTCGATGCGATCAGCGACGACGGCTACCTCACCGAGTCGCTCGCCGAGATTGCGCAGACGCTGCGCCCGGAGCTCGAGTGCTCGGCGCAGGAAGTACAGCGGGTGCTGATGCGCGTGCAGGCGCTCGATCCGTCGGGCGTCGGCGCCCGTTCCGTGGCCGAGTGCATCGAGCTGCAGCTGCGGCAGCTGGATCCGGAGACGCCCGGTCTCGCCACCGCGCTCGAGATCGCGCGAGCGCACCTCGAGCTGCTCGCCGGGCGGGAGTTCACGCTGCTGCGCCGGGAGCTGCGCGTGAGCGAAGAGGAGCTGGCCGCGGCGCTCGCGCTGGTGCGCTCCTGTCATCCGCACCCGGGCGCCATCGTGAGCGCCGGGGCCCCCGAATACGTGGTGCCCGATGTGTTCGTGCGCCGCACCGAGCACGGCTGGGGCGTCGAGATCAACTCCGCGACGCTGCCGCGCGTGCGCCTCAACCAGAGTTACGCCAGCCTCATCGGGCGCAACGCGAGCCACGCCACCATGCGCGCACAGCTGCAGGAGGCGCGCTGGCTCCTGAAGAGCCTCGAGATCCGCCACGAGACCCTCATGAAGGTCGCCCGCTCGATCGTCGGGCGGCAGACGGCGTTCCTCGAGCACGGCGAGGAGCACATGCGGCCGATGATTCTCAAGGACATCGCCGAAGCGGTCGGGATGCACGAGTCGACGATCTCGCGCGTCACCTCCGGCAAGTACATGCACACCCCGCGCGGCGTGTTCGAGCTGCGCTACTTCTTCTCGAGCCAGGTCGAGGGCGCCGACGGCGCCGGAACCTCCTCCACCGCCATCCGCGCGAAGATCAGGAAGCTCGTCAAGGACGAGGACCCGGAAGCCCCGCTCAGCGACGGGCGCATCGCGGAGCTCCTGTCCGCCGAGGGCATTCCGGTGGCGCGGCGCACGGTCGCCAAGTACCGCGAGGCGATGAGCATCGCGGCCTCGAACGAGCGGCGGCGGGCAGTGAAACAGATCTAGACAGGAGATCAATCATGCAGCTCAGCATCACCGGTCACCACGTCGAAGTCACCCCGTCGCTGCGGAGTTATGTTGAAAAGAAGCTCGAGCGCATCGGCCGACACTTCGATCAGGTGATCGATGTGCACTGCGTGTTGACCGTCGAGAAGCTGCGGCAGAAGGCCGAGGCGACGCTGCACGTGAGCGGCAACGACATCCACGCGGACGCGACCGAAGCGGACATGTACGCCGCGATCGACCTGCTCGCCGACAAGCTCGATCGCTGCATCAAGAAGCACAAGGAAAAGCGCACCGATCACCACGCCGTCGAGGGGCGCCGGGCGCTGCGCATGTGACGGGCGGCGGCCGCACCGGCCGCCACCCAAGGCTGGGGACTTGCGGGCCCGCAGCCTGCTGGACGACCATTGAGCCGTGCGCATCATCATTCTCAGTGGGTTGTCCGGCTCGGGCAAGAGCGTCGCCCTGCACATGCTCGAGGACCTCGGCTTCTACTGCATCGACAACATCCCGGCGGCGCTGCTGAAGCCGTTCATCTCCTACACGGTCCGCAGGCCCGAGACCACCTACGAGCGCACCGCCGTGGGGCTGGACGCGCGCAATACCGCCGCCGAGGTGGCGAGCGTTCCCGAGCTGGTCGACGAGCTCAAGCGGAGCGGACTGCAGTGCGAGGTGATCTTTCTGATCGCGACGGAGGATGAGCTGCTGCGGCGCTTCGCCGAGACGCGCCGCAAGCACCCCATGAGCCGCAGCGACGTGGGGCTGCGCGAGGCGATGAGCATGGAGCGCGCGCTCCTCGAACCCGTCGCCTCGGTCGCGGACCTCCTGATCGACACCTCGCGCATCTCCGTGCATGCGTTGCGCGACATCATCCACAAGCGAATCGAGCAGCGCAGCGCCGGCCGGCTGTCGATCAGCTTCGTATCCTTCGGCTTCAAGCGCGGCATCCCGGGGGACGCCGACTTCGTGTTCGACGCCCGCGCGCTCCCCAACCCGTACTGGGAGCCGGGCCTGCGCAACCTCACCGGCCGCGACCCGGAGGTGATCCGCTTTCTCGAGAACCACACGAACGTCGCGACGCTCGTGGCGGACATCGCGCGCTTCATGCGTGGCCGGATCCCGGAGTACCAGGCGAGCAACCGCGGCTACCTCACCGTCGCGGTAGGCTGCACCGGCGGACAGCATCGCTCGGTCTACATCGTCGACCGCCTGGCCGAGGAGTTCGCCGCCGAGTTCCGCAACGTCACCGCGCGCCACAGCGGCCTGCCGGACGCCAAGCTCTTCAAGCCGCGGCCGCGCAATGCCGCCGCCGCAGAAGCTCCCTGAGGGGCTGCGGTCGGGTCCCCGTGCTGCCTCAGGTCGCCTGCGCGACCCCGGCGGCGGTCATGACTGTCGGCAGCTTCTCGCCACTCATGAAGGCGGTGATGCCGCCGCGCGCCTCCATGGCGTCGCGATAACCGAGCTCGATGAGAGCGCGGGTGTAGCCGGCCTCGAACATGAGGTAGCTCGCGAGCTGGTAGCTCGAGGTGTCGCGCCCGCCGATCACGCGCAGCAGAGCCCGCAGTCCCCGCGGCATCTCCCGCACGTGGCGGCCCGCGATCTCGCGCGGATCGACGCTCGGCGCCAGCATCAGCGTCTCGATGGTCCGCTCGCCGCGGGCGGCCTCGGGCGCGCTGTGCACCAGCGTGTTGATGCGCTCGAGCTGCTCGAGATCGGCGTAGATCTGGTCGGTGAACAGCGTGTCCAGCATGTAGCCGAAGATCTCGCCCGGGGTCGGCATCACCGACTGGTGGCGGTCGACGGTCACCCCCGCCGCGCGCCGTGCACGCACGCCGATGATCAGCAGCCGGTCGGCGCCGAGATGGATCGCCGGGCTCAAGGGGTGGAGCTGGCGCATCGCGCCGTCCCCGAAGTACTCCTCGCCGATCCGGATGGGCGGGAACAGCAGTGGAATCGCCGCACTCGCCATCACGTGATCGACGCCGAGCTCGGTGCGGCAGCCGACGCGCTGCACCCGCGCCCAGTCGGGGATGGAGTCGACGCCGTCGAAGAAGGCGACCGAGTGGCCGGTGCCGTAGCTGGTCGAGCACAACGCGAAAGCCCGCAGGTGCCCGCGCTCGATGCTGCGGCGGATGCCGGCGCAATCGACGTGCGTGCCGAGCAGCTCCCGGAGCGGGGTGTTGTCGAGCATCGACCTCGGCGGCGCCAGCACCAGCCCGCCGGACATCAGCGCCAGCACCCAGTGCGCGCCGGCGCGCAGCATGTGGCGGGAATCGACGTGAAACACCTGACTCGAGCGGAAGTTGGCCCACACCCGCTCGAGCCCCGCGACCGCCCGCCGCCACTGATGCGCCTCGGCGGCCAGCACCCCGGCCGCCACGCCGCCCGCCGAAGTGCCGACGATGATCTGGAAGGGATTGCGCGAGCGCGGCCAGAGCTCCGCGAGCGCGAGCAGCACCCCCACCTGGTACGCCGAGCGCGCACCGCCCCCCGTGAGCACCAGCCCGAGGGTCCCCCGGTAGCCGGGTCGGAGCGCAGTTTCGGCGAGGCTATCCATGTGAGTCTATCCGCCGGCCATTATGAAACCTGCGGCGCCGCATCCTGTGTGATGAAAGTCGCGCGCCGGTGCGCGCACAACCCCAACACTGCTCAAAAGCGCTTGAGCGAGCCCAAGTCTAACCGTGAACAGCTGAACGGGCGCAAAACGTGGAAGCCACGAACGAAACGTGACCCAACCCCGTCTCACTTCGGCGTCAGGGTCAGCGCGTGCTCGGCCGGCCCCGGCAGAAACGGCAGCGGCTCGCCCCGCGCCCACTCGATGAACCCCGCACGGTAGTAGGGCGAGAGCGGATGACCGCTCTGCCCGCCGGGCAGGTGCAGGTAGCCCTCGCTCTCGTGGCCCGGCGAGACGGCGAAGCGCTCCGAGGCGCCGGTCGCGCCGTCCTGCACGCGCGGCATGTCATGGTCGCCCGGCAGCTCGAGCGTTGGCATATCGAGGAAGGACGCGAGCCACGGCAGCGCTGCCGACAGCGGATGGCGGATGCTCACCACGTTGCGCGCGCCCCAGGTGCAATAGGCGAGCTCGGGACAGCGCCCGCCGAGATCGGCGAGCGTGACGTCCACCTGCGCGCGCAGGAACGCGGGCCAGTCGGGATAGGCGCGGGCGAGGAGGTGCAGCGGCTGCGTGCCGATCAGCTGCCACAAGGGACCCTCGAACTGCGCCGGCGGGGCGCTGCCCTCCTCCGCCGGCAGGCGCAGTCCCGCGAGAATCATGTTCCACACGGCCTGCTGGGTGCGGTCGTGATAGGCGCGCACCAGGCGGTAGCCGACCGAGTCGACCCCGGCGCGGGCATCCCAGTCCTCGACCAGCCGCCGGAATTCGGCACGGCCCGGGTGATCGCGCACGGTCTCGGGATCGAGCACGCCCAGCAGGAGAGTGCGCCAGCGGCTGAGGAACAGCGCGCGCTCATCGAGCTGGATGCCGAGCATGTCCGCGGGCGTCATGTTGCTGTGCAGCGCGATGAGGTCGTCGCGGATCTGCGAGGCGCGCGCGCCGAGGTCGTACTCCGCGCCGAAGGCCGTGAGCTCAGCGCCGATCAGCTGTTGCTGACGCTCATCGACCGCCACGCGGGCGTTCGCGGTCCAGATTCGCCCCAGCGGCGGATCGACGATCCGCGGGTGATCGGCCGCGCCGGTCCAGGCACTGACGCCGCGGGCGCGAGCGGCTCCGGTATCCGCCGGAATGCGGCCGAAGATGGTCCAGCCGATGTGACCCCGGGCGTCGCCGATCACGGCGTTCTGGTGCGGGATGCCCACATCCGGGGCGAGCGCGAGGGCCTGCTCGACGGAAGTCGCCTCCTCGAGCGCCATGAGTCCGAGGTTGGTCGCCGCCGGCTGCTGCGCCAGCCACGAGCCGAACCAGCAACCGTGCTCGGCCTCGTCCACGCGCAGCAACACGCCCTCGGCAGCCGTTTTCACCTCCAGGGTCACGGGGGCGACGCCCCGCACGCGAATCTCTTCCCGCACCACCGACAGAGGCACGGTGCCGGTCCCGCCCGTGAGCGCCCGGGGGCCGACCGCCGTGCAGGGAAGGCGGCTGACGCCGAGCCAGGTGCCGTTGCTGTTGGTGAAGCCCCAGGCGATGTGCCCGTTCGATCCGGCCACGAGCACCGGCGCTCCGGGCAGTGTGACCCCGTTGAGATCGACGGGCGTCGAGCCGCCCCCCGGGACGAGCATGAGCCGCGCGTGATACCAGAGGGTCGGTACCCGCTGCCCGAGATGCATGTCGTTGGCGACGAGCGCGGCGCCCGTCGCGGTCAGCGGGCCCGCAACCGCCCAGCTGTTGCTGCCCGCCGCCCCGGCACGCAGCGCGACCCCGGACGCGGGCGCGGGCGGTGGACCTCCGCGCACGTCGAGCACCTCCCGTGAGGGGACTTGGGGCCCTGCCGGAGCGAGCGCCAGCTGGGCAGACGCCGTGAGAGGGGCGTCCCAGCTCGTGCCCTGCGGATAGAGAAATCCGAGGGCGCATTTCCAGCCCCCGCCACATTCCCCGTCCTTGAGGCGCGCGTTGATCTCCTGCCGTTGGATCTCGCGCCGCAGACCGTCGGCCTGCAGATCCCACCACATGGCGTAGGTGACCAGAAAGGTGTCCTCGGCCTGCCAGGGCGAGGGCCTCGCGTGGAGCAGCCAGTACTCCCAGGGCCGGGCGGAGAGATCCCGGAGCCCCGCGTTCACGCCGTGCGCGTACGCCTCGACCGCGGCGCGCTGCACGGGGGTGGCGCCGGCCAACACCTCCCGCGCGAGAGCGCGGAAGCGGAACACGCGCACCTTCCGGTCCTGCGCGAGGGCGTTCGGGCCGAAGAGCTCCGCCAGCTCCCCGGCGGCCAGCCGGCGCGACAGGTCCATCTGGAAAAACCGGTCCTGCGCGTGCACGAAGCCCGTGGCGAAGGCGAGATCGAGGCGGTTGGCCGCCTCGATGGTGGGCACGCCGCGGGAATCGCGCTCGATGCGCACGGGGGCGGCCAGGCCCGCCAGGCGAAGCTTGCCGTCGAGACGCGCAAGCGAGCCGCGCAGCACGCCGTACGTGGTGGCGAGCGCCGCGAGCAGGAGGACCGCCACTGCGGCGCCGACGTATTTCAGCGTCCGCATGAGCGCCGCCGGCTCAGTCGAGCGCGACTTTGAGGATCATCATCGAGTTGGTGCCGCCCTGCACGCCCGACAGCTCACCCTTGGTGAGGATCACGAGGTCGCGCTTCTTGACCAGCTGCAGCTCGAGCAGCCGCTTGAAGAGAGCGCGGTAGAGCTCGTGCATGGAGTCCGGGCAGGTGACGTCGAAGATCACCGGGTACACGCCGCGGTAGAGCGTCACCCGACGGCGGGTCGACTCGTGCCGCGTGAAGGCATACACGGGAATGTCGGAGCGGATGCGCGACATCCACAGCGGCGTGGCGCCCGATTCCGTCAGCGCCACGATGGCGCGTACCTTCATGTGGTTGGCCGTGTACATCACGGCCATGGCGATCGCCTCCTCCGTGCCTTCGAACTGGCCTTCGATGATGAGCTGCCGGTGGCGGGTGTGGGTGAGCTGATACTTCTCGGCCCCCCCGATGACCTCGGCCATGGCCTCCACGGCCTTCACCGGATAGCGACCGGTCGCGGTCTCGGCCGACAGCATCACCGCATCGGTCCCATCCATCACCGCGTTGGCGACGTCGCTCACCTCGGCGCGCGTCGGCGCGGGGTTCTGGACCATCGACTCCATCATCTGCGTCGCCGTGATCACGACCCGGTTGTGCGTCCGGGTCTCATGGATGATGGTCTTCTGCAGCCCCGTGAGCTCGGCGTACCCCATCTCGACGCCGAGGTCCCCGCGGGCCACCATCACCACGTCGCTCGCCTCGATGATGCCGGCGAGATTCTCGACCGCTTCGTGCCGCTCGATCTTGGCGACGATGCGCGCCTCGCCGCCCGCAGCGCGCAGCAGCGAGCGCGCCTCCTCGATGTCGGCGGCCTGGCGCACGAAGGACACGGCCAGGTAGTCGACGCCCTCCTCGGCCGCGAATTGGATGTCTTCCCGGTCGCGCTCCGAGACTGCCGGCGCCGAGAAACCGCCGCCCTGGCGGTTGAGACCCTTGCGATCGGAGAGCTCGCCCCCGACGCGCACGCGCGTCTCGATGGTGGTGGCGCCGACGCGCTCGACGTCGAGCACGATCTGCCCGTCGGCGAGCAGCAGCCTGTCCCCGACGACCACGTCGCGGGGCAGACTCTTGTAGGCTACCCCCACGCGGCCCACGGTCCCGGCCTTCGGATCGAGCTCGGTGTCGAGCGTGAAGACCGCCCCTTCGGCGAGCAGCACCCGGCCGTCGCGAAAACCCTCGATGCGGATCTTCGGCCCGCCGAGGTCGAGCAGCACGCCGACGCAGCGGTCGGCGCGCTGCGCGGCCTCGCGCACCAGCGCCAGCCGCCGCCTGCGGTCCTCGACCGTGCCGTGCGAGGCATTCAGGCGCGCGACGTCGAGACCCGCGCGCATCATGTCGATGAGCATCTCGAGCGAGTCGGTCGCGGGACCCAGGGTCGCGACGATTTTCGTGCGCCTCAACACGGGGTCGCGCGCCTCAGCACGGGGTCGCGGCCGCTCAGCCAAGGGCGCGCCGCTCGAGAATGGCGACCGCCGGCAGCGTCTTGCCCTCGACGAACTCGAGGAATGCGCCGCCGCCGGTCGAGATGTAGGAGATGCCGTCCTCGACTCCGTACTTCTCGATGGCGGCGAGCGTGTCGCCGCCGCCGGCGAGCGAGAAGGCCTTGCTGCGCGCCAGCCCCAGGGCGATGGTGCGCGTGCCCTCGCCGAACTGCGCGAACTCGAAGACTCCCACGGGCCCGTTCCAGATGATGGTGCCGGCGCGCTGCAGCGCCTCGCTCCAGCGGTCGGCGGTGTCCGGACCGATATCGAGGATCATCTCGTCGCGGCGCACCTCGCTCACCGGCCGCACGTCGGCGTGCGCCGTGGCCGCGAATTCCCGCCCCACCACGACGTCCGTCGGCATCGGAATCTGCGCGCCGCGCGAGCGCGCCTTGTCGAGGAGGCGGCGCGCGACATCGAGCATCTCCGCCTCGTAGAGCGACTTGCCGACATCGACGCCGGTCGCGGCCAGGAAGGTGTTGGCGATACCGCCGCCGACGATCAGATTGTCGACCCTCTCGAGCAACGCCTCGAGCACTAGTAACTTCGTCGAGACCTTGGAGCCGCCGACGATCGCCATCAGGGGCCGAGCGGGCTGCTTGAGCGCCCGCTCGAGGGCCTCGAGCTCGCCCACCAGCACAGGTCCCGCGCACGCCACCGGCGCATGGCGCGCCACGCCGTGGGTGCTCGCCTCGGCGCGGTGCGCGGTACCGAAGGCGTCCATCACGAACACCTCGCAGAGCGAGGCCATGCGACGCGCGAGCTGCTCGTCGTCTTGCTTCTCGCCGCGCAGGAAGCGCACGTTCTCGCACAGCACGGCGCTCCCGGTCGGGCAATCGACTCCGTCGATCCAGTTCTTGCGCAGCGGCACGGGCTTCCCGAGCAGCTCCGAGAGCCGCGCCGCCACCGGCGCCAGGGTGAGCGCCGGATCCTCCTGGCCCTCCTGCGGGCGCCCGAGGTGCGAAACGATGAACACTCTGGCGTCCTGGTCGAGGGCGTAGCGGATCGTGGCGAGCGAGGCGCGGATGCGGGCATCTGACGTCACCACGCCGTCCTGCACCGGCACGTTCAGGTCTTCCCTGATCAGGACCCGCTTGTTGCGCAGGTCCGTATCCGTCATGCGCAATAGCTTCATGAGGCCCGCGACCACGCGAGCGTGGTGTCGATCATGCGGCTCGAGAATCCCCACTCGTTGTCATACCAGGCGCATACCTTTACGAGCGTGCCCTCGATCACCTTGGTGAGCGTCGCATCGAAGACCGAGGAATGCGCATCGTGGTTGAAGTCCACCGACACGAGCGGCGCGTCGTTGTAGGCGAGAATCCCCTGCAGCGCCCCGGTCGACGCCTGCCTGAGCGCCTGATTCACCTCCTCGACGCTGGTGGCGCGCTTGGCGGTAAAAGTCAGATCCACGAGCGAGACGTTGATGGTCGGCACCCGCACCGCGAAGCCGTCGAGCTTGCCCTTGAGCTCGGGCAGCACCAGCCCGACCGCGGCGGCGGCCCCGGTCTTGGTCGGAATCTGCGACATGGTCGCGGAGCGCGCGCGGCGCAGGTCCGGGTGGTAGACGTCGGTGAGGACCTGGTCGTTCGTGTAGGCGTGGATCGTGGTCATGATGCCCGCCGCGATGCCGATCCTGTCGTGCAGCACCTTGGCGACCGGCGCCAGGCAGTTGGTGGTGCAGGAGGCGTTCGAGATCACCGTGTAGGAGCTCTTGAGCACGTTGTGGTTGACGCCGTAGACGATGGTGGCGTCGACGTCATCGCCGCCCGGAGCCGAGATCACCACTTTCTTCGCGCCGCCCTTCAAGTGCGCGCCGGCCTTGGCTTTGCTCGTGAAGAGCCCGGTGCACTCGAGCACGTACTCCACTCCAACCTCGCCCCACGGGAGCTTCGCCGGATCGCGCTCGGCGAACACCCGGATGCGGTCGCCGTTCACGACCATGTAGTCGCCGTCGACCTTGACCTCGCCGGCGAATCGGCCGTGCACGGTGTCGTAGCGCGTCAGGTGCGCATTGGTCTTCGAGTCGCACAGGTCGTTGAGCGCGACGATCTCGAGCTGCCCGGTGCGCTTGCCCTCGTAGAGGGCGCGCAGCACGTTGCGTCCGATACGCCCATAACCGTTGATGCCGACCTTGATAGCCATGCGCTCAGTCCTCCAGCAGTTGGCGTATCGCCAGCGCGATATTATCGGCCGTGAAGCCGAAATAGGGGAACACGTCCGCCGCCTTGCCCGAGGCGCCGAACCGATCTATGCCGAGCACTCGCCCGGAGGCGCCGACGTAACGCCACCAGCCGGCCGTCGCGCCGGCCTCGACCGCGAGGCGCCGCGTGATTGCGCGCGGCAGCACGCTCTCGCGATAGCCGGCGTCCTGGGCGTCGAAGCCTTCCGCCGAAGGCATCGACACCAGGCGCACCCGGCGGCCGGAGGCGTTGAGTGCGCTCACCGCCTGCGCCGCGATGCCGACCTCGGAGCCGGTCGCGATCACGACGCACTCGGGCGTACCGCCCGGGTCGATCAGGACATACCCTCCGCGCGAGATGTTGGCGAGCTGCGCCGGGGAGCGCGGCTGCTGCGGGAGAGCCTGGCGGGTGAGCACCAGCGCCGTCGGCGCCCGCCGCTCCAGGGCGAGCGTCCAGGCCACGGCGGTCTCCGCCGCATCGCACGGCCGCCACAGGTTCATGTTCGGCATGGCGCGCAGGCTCGTCAGGTGCTCGATCGGCTGGTGAGTCGGCCCGTCCTCGCCGAGTCCGATGGAGTCGTGGGTGTACACCCAGATGACCTTGAGCTTCATCATGCAGGCGAGGCGCACGGCGTTGCGCGCATAGTCGGAGAACACCAGGAACGTCCCGCCGTAGGCGAGCAAGCCGCCGTGGAGCGAGATGCCGTTCATGATCGCCGTCATGCCGAACTCGCGCACGCCGTAATGCAGGTAGTTGCCGGAAGGCCCGCCCGGCGTCAGCGTGCGCGCGCCCTTGAAGAGCGTGTTGTTCGAGCCCGTGAGGTCGGCGGAGCCGCCCAGGATCTCCGGCAGCGCGGGACCGAGAAGGTTGAGCACGGCCTGGGAGGACTGCCGCGTCGCCTGCGGCGCGCTCTGCTTGGCGAGCGTCTCGAGGATCTCACCCGCGCTCTGCCGCCAGCCGCCCGGCAATTCCCCGCGCGTGCGGCGCTCGAGCTCGCGCGCGAGCTCGGGAAAGGTGCGCGCGTAGCGCGCGAAGAGCTCGCGCCACGCGGCCTCGAGCTTCGCCCCCTTGGCTCGCGCGTCCCAGGCGGCGCGAATCTCCTCCGGTACGACGAACGGCGGGTAGGGCCACCCGAGAGCCTGACGCGCCGCGGCCACCTCGTCGGCGCCGAGCGCCTCGCCGTGCGCCTCCTTGGTGCCCTGCCGGTGCGGCGCACCGTAGCCGATGATGGTCTGGCAGCAAATGAGCGAGGGACGATCCTGCACCGCGCGCGCCGCCTCGATCGCCTCCGTCACGGCGCCGGCGTCCAGGCCGTCGACGCGCGGCACCACGTGCCAGCCGTAGGCCTCGAAGCGTCGCGGCGTGTCGTCGGTGAACCAGCCGGCGACCTTGCCGTCGATGGAGATGCCGTTGTCGTCGTAGAAGACGATGAGCTTGCCCAAGCCCCACGTGCCGGCGAGCGAGCACGCCTCGTGCGACACGCCCTCCATGAGGCACCCGTCGCCGCAGAACACGTACGTGTAGTGATCGATGACATTGAAGCCGGGACGATTGAACTCACTCGCGAGCAGCTTCTCGGCGAGCGCCATGCCGACCCCGTTGGCGAGTCCCTGCCCGAGCGGCCCCGTGGTCGTCTCGACGCCGCACTCGGGATCGTGCTCGGGGTGGCCGGGGGTCCGGCTGCCGAGCTGGCGAAAACGCTCGAGGTCCTCGAGGGTGAGCGGGTAACCGGTGAGATGCAGCAGCGAATACAACAGCATCGAGCCGTGCCCGTTCGAGAGCACGAAGCGATCGCGGTCGGCCCATTGCGGATCGGTCGGGTTGTGCCGCAGGAAGTCCGCCCACAGCACCTGGGCGATGTCGGCCATGCCCATCGGCATGCCGGGGTGCCCGGCGTTGGCGCGCTGCACGGCGTCCATGGACAGGGCGCGGATGGCGTTGGCGAGTTCGCGGCGTGTTGTCATGCGGCTCTTCCGGGCGGCTCGGGGTGCACACCGCAGGGGCGCGCATTTTCCACCACTCGCGGCCGATGCTCAATCGCTCACCTGGGACTCGAGGCTGGCGGCACTCGCCGCGCGACCTCGGGACGGCCGTGGCGGCCGCGCGGGCGGGCGCACCGGGCGGACCGCACCGGCGGCGCGGTCCGGGTGCATACCCGAGGCGACTTAACTACCCCCCTCGCGCTGCCCGGAGCGCGCGCCTTTTTCACATTAATCCGGGCCGGCGTTCAGAATTATCCGCAGCAGCGCACGTTTTCCGCGCGTGTCGCGAGCGAGGGACACCGGTTGCGGGGACCTGGTTCACTATGGGGCCGGGGGAGGTCTGCTACGCTGTCTTCATGAGCGCCGTGCGTATCATTCAATTCACCGACCCGCATCTCTACGGCGGTGAGGGCGAATCGCTGCGCGGTGTGGCGACGCTGCCGGCGCTCACCGCGGCCATGGCGCACGCACGCGCGCACGCCTGGCCGCCGCATGCCGTGCTGGTGACCGGTGACCTGGTGCAGGACGATCCGTCCGGCTATCCGCACTTCCGCCGCCTGTTCGGCGCGCTGGGACTCCCGGTGCTTTGCCTGCCCGGCAATCACGACGAGCCCGAGGCAATGCAGCGCGAGCTCGCCGGAGCGCCGTTCGTGCTCGGCGGTTTTGCGGACTTCGGCCGCTGGCGTATCGTGCTGCTCGACAGCTGCCTGCCGGGCTCGGCGAGCGGTGCGCTCAGCGCGCAGGCTCTGGCCGGGCTCGAGAAGGCGCTCTCGGGCGCGCGCGCGCGCCATTGCCTGGTGTGCCTGCATCACCATCCGGTGCCCATGGGCAGCCGCTGGCTCGATCGCGTGGGACTGACGAATGCGGCCGAATTCCTGCAAGTCATCGACCAGCACACCAACGTGCGCGCCATCGTGTGGGGTCACGTGCACCAGAGCTACGACACGCTCCGCAAGGGAGTGCGACTGCTCGCGACGCCCTCCACCTGCGCGCAGTTCCTGCCTAATTCCGACGACTTCGCCGTCGACCGCCGCCCGCCCGGCTATCGTACGCTCGAGCTGCGCCGCGATGGCTCGCTGCTGACGGAGGTGGTGTGGGTCGCACAGCATCGCGACGGCTCCTCGCGCTCTGCCTGCTCGGCAGCCTGAGCGCTCACGCCGCGAGCCCCGTGTGGGCGATTCGCGGCGCACACAACACCGTCTATCTCGCCGGCTCGGTGCACCTGCTTCCGGCCAAGGACGCGGTGCTGCCGCAAGGCTTCGACCGCGCCTATGCCGACTCCTCGAAACTCGTGATGGAGCTCGACCTCGGCAAGCTCGATCCGCTCGAGGCGGCCGGCTGGATGATCGAGCACGCAGCGCTGCCGGCGGGCACGACGCTGCGCGGCATCCTCGGCGAGCAGCGCTACTCGCGCGTGAGTGCGGCGGCGGCGGAGCTCGGCGCGCCGATGCAGCTCCTCGACGGGCAGGCCCCGTGGGCGGTCGGCGTCGAGCTCGCCGAGCTCGAGTTTCTGCACCAGGGCTTCGATCCCGAGCAGGGCGTCGAGCAGCAGCTCGTACAGCGCACCCACGCCGACGGCAAGCCGACCGCAGGCCTCGAGACCCTCGGCGAGGAGCTCGGCAGCCTCGAGGCGCTCGCGAGCGAGGATCAGATGCGCTTCCTCGACCAGACGGTGAGTGGGCTGAAGCGATCGCAGCAGGAGCTTGAGGAGGTGCTGCGCGCCTGGCGCAGCGGCGACGCCGCCACACTCTCCCGGCTCCTGGCGCGCGAGTTTCGCTCCTTTCCCGCGCTCTATCGCCCGCTCGTGACGATGCGCAACCAGCGCTGGCTGCCGCAGGTCGAGCAACTGCTGCGCGAGGACCGCAACGCCTTCGTGGTCGTGGGCTCGCTGCACCTGGTGGGCGACGGCGGGCTGCTCGAGCTCTTGCGCAAGGACGGGTTCACGGCGCAGCAGCTGAACTGACTCGGGCGGCGCGCGCGGCCCGCACCGCATAGAACCGCCAGAGCGGCCACGCGAGCAGCACGGTCCACCCTAGCACCAGCCACCCGACGAAGCCATCGAAGCGGCTGAGGAGAAACGCGAGCGGCGCATCGCGCGCGGGCTCGAGCAGCTCGTGCGAGACGAGCATCACCCAGACCCAGCCCGCGTGCAGCCCGATGCAGGCGGCGATGTTGCCGGTCGCGGCGCGCACCAGCCCGAGCACCACGCCGACGGCGGCGAGCGCCAGGAACGCATCCGCGATCTGCGCAGGACTCGCGAGCAGCTGCAGCGTCCCGGCGAGGAGCTCGAGCCCGCTGTGCGCCGTGACCTGCTCCGGCGCGATGTGATAACTGGCGAAGAAATGCGTGACCGAATAGAGGAGCGCCGTCAGCAGCACGGCGGCGCGCGTGCCCGATTCGCGCTCGATCGCGCTGTGCATGGCCCCGCGCAGGAACGACTCCTCGATCAGCGCGACCGCAAGCCCGCTCAACGCGCGCAGCGCGATGAGCCTGAGCAGGGCGGGGCCCGCCACGGGCGCGCCGCTGCGCCATTCGAGCAGGCCCAACACCGACATGAGGCCGACCGCCGCCGCCATGCTCGCCACGCCCAGCGCAACGGCGAGGGACATCTCGCGCAGGAACGCGCGCCGGGGGAGCCCGTAGCCGAGGCTGCTGCGATCGGCGAGCCCGAGATACCGCGCCAGAGCGAGAAAGCCGACGAGGAGCGCCAGCATGCCGATGCGCTCGCCGACACGGTGGAAGGGGAAGTTGAAATGCGGATAGAGGAGTGCCCACGCCGGGTAGGCGAACACCGCGACGCCGCAGAGCGCCGCGGCGCACAGCCCGAGAAACCACGCAAAGGCCCGCATCGGAGATTTACGACTCGCTTGCCACCGCCGCCCCGCCCCGCATAGCTTATGTGCTTCCGCGCGCGGTGAGGAGTCATGACGGCGTCCCCTCTGCACCCGATCGTGATCTGGTTCGGCCGGGTGGGCGACATGATCCTCCTGTCGGCGTTGCTCGATGTCCTCGCCGCGCGCTACGGCGGGGGCTGCCACGTGATCGGCGCCGGCTCCTGGCCGGGGGAGATCTACGCCACTCACAGCGCGGTCGCGCGCGTGTCCGCTCTGCATCGCTACACCGCCTGGGTGTTCGACCCGGCCTGGTGGCGGACGGCAAGGGCGCTGCGCGCCGCGCGCGCCGATCCCGTGTACGTCTGCGAGACCGACCCGCGCAAGCTCGCGCGCATCCGCCGCCTGCTCGCCGCGAGCGGCACCGATCCGCGGCGCTGCTTGATTCTCGCTCCGGAGCCGGCAGAGGCGTGCTCGCACTGGGTCGATCGCCTGGTGGGCCTCGGGCGCCTCACGCCGCCCGCCTTCGATGCGGCCGCGTATCCGTGGCCTTGCCCCGCTCCGCCCGGCGCACCGCGGCTCGAGGTGTCGGCGGCGGCGCAGGCCGACTGCGACGCATGGCTCGAGGATAAGGGCTGGCGCGAGCGGCCGCTCGTGCTGGTGCAGCCCGGCAATCGCCGCACCATGCGCGGCAGACGCCTGCGCCTCTCGGCCGCGGACGACAAGGCCTGGCCGCTCGAGCGCTGGGGAGCGCTGCTCAACCGCCTTCACGCGCGGCTGCCGCAGGCGCTGATCGTGCTGTGCGGCGCGCCGCGCGAGTCGCTGCTGCTCGAGTGGATCGCCGCCGCCGCCGCTGTGCCGGCGGTGGTGGCCGCGGAGTTGCCGCTGCCGCGCCTGCTCGCGCTCTGCATGCGCGCGCACAGCATGATCTCGGTCGACAGCGGTCCCGCCCACGCCGCCGCGGCGCTCGGACTGCCGCTGGTCGTCATGTTCGGCGCGCACTCGCAGCGGCAGTGGCTGCCCCGCAGCGCCTGCGGTTCGCAGGTGCTGGGAGTGGGCGGACCGCCGCACTCACGCCGTCTCGACGAGATCTCCGTCGAGACGGTGTTCAGCGCCTGGTGTGCGCTGGGAGCGCAGCGGCTCGCAGCTACCCGAGCAGCGCCTCGAGCGCCGCCAACACTTCGTCCATGCAATTGCGGACCGGACAGCGCCTGAGGCGCTGCTCGATTCCCCCGCGCAGCGGCTCGGCCTCGAGGAGAGAAACAGCCGTCTGCTCGATGCTCCGCGCATCGAGTGCCGCAGGGAGTGCGAGGCCGGCGCGCACGCAACGAGCGATGCGATGCGCCTGGTCGCCTGCGATCGGTACGGCAACGCAAGCCCGGCCGCAGGCCAGGGTCTGCAACAGTGTGTCACCCCCGTTGCAGACCACGAGGCGCGCGCTCCTGATCAGCTCGCAGAGCTCGCTGAGCGGCAGCAGCGCCGTGCGCTCGAGGCGCGGAGGATCGCGACCGTCGCCGGGCGCCGCGCCCGTCAGTACCGTGCTGTAACCGCGCTGCGCGATGGCGCGCGCACCGCCCGCGACTATCGCCGGGGCGTCGGCGGCCCCGGGGTGGCCGGTGCCGCCTCCCGGAACGAGCAGCACGTACTCGCCCGCCCGCAGGTTGAGGCGCCCCAGACACTGCGCATTCAGCGCAGGATCGGCCGCCGGCACGAGTGTATCCACGAAGCGCACACGCGGACGCCTGCGCAAGCGCAGTTTCAAACGTTCCACCGGGGTCAGTGAGCCGGCCATGAATTCCGGCCAGGCGATCCAGTGCTCGTCGATGAGTCCCATCCAGCGCAGACGGAACGCCTTGCGGCGCTGGCGCGGCCGCGAGCTCACGAATATGACTCGTGCACCCGCCGCGTGCGCGGCCCGCAGCTGGCGGGTGCGGCCGGCGTTGTCGAAGACCACGACGTCGGGCCGGAAATCGCCGATCAGCGCGCACACTTCACGCGTATGGAAGGTGGGCGAAGCAGGCAACAGAGTGGCGGGAAACGGCGCCGTCGCCGCCTGAGGGGCCGCGCGGCTGAGCGCGAAGTGGATCACGAGGTCCGCACGGCGGCGCGCCATGGCTGTGGCAACGACGAGGCACCGTGCGTATTCTCCCATGCCTCGTGGGCCGGACACCGGTACGAACAACAGCCGGTTTCCGTGTTGCATTCCCTGAATCGCGGTGCTCATGGTTCCCGTGCTGTTCTTCGACCCGCTGTGCGTCGCTCCTTACAGCGCGCAAACGCTGCACGAGCAGGGCCTGGGCGGCAGCGAAGCCACGACCGTGCGGGTGGCCGAAGCGCTCGACGCCTTCGTTTCGCAACACAACCGCACCCGCGCCGAGGGCAGGTACCTGCCACCGGCCCCCGCCGCGGACGTCGAGGACGTGATCGTGCTGCGCGACCCGCGAGCGCTGGCGCGCGTGTCGCAACTCTTCCCGCGCGCGCGCACGCACCTGTGGGTGCACGATCGCATCGAGCCCGGATCGTCCCGTTCGCGCTGGTTCAAGGCCGCAGCACCGGATCTCGAGCGCCTGCAGCCGGACGTGATCTGCGTCTCCGAGTACCAGCGTGAGTTGGTTGCGGCGACATTGCGCGGCATCGACGGATGTCAACGGCTGAGAGTAAGGAGAATCTACAATCCGGTCGACGACCGTCTCGTCCCCGATGGCTCCCCCGTCGACCCGACGAAGCTCGTGTTCTTCTCTTCTCCCAACAAGGGGCTGTTGTTTACGCTCGATGCGTTCCGTGCCTTGCGCCGCAGCATACCAGACCTGCGGCTGTGCGTCGCCAACCCCGGCTACCGGCAATACCCGGAAGCGAGGCTCGTTGGAGTCGAGTGGCTCGGGTCGCTGCCGCACGCGCGGATCATCGCCGAGGCGCGCACGGCGCTGTGCACGTTCAGCGCCAACTTCGTGATCCCGGAGACTTTCGGGCTGGTGTTTGCCGAGTCCAGGGCGGTAGGTACTCCGGTGCTGACGCACGACTGCGGCGCAGCCCGCGAGGTGCTCGAGGATCCGCGGCAGGTCCTGCCGGTCACGATTGCGGAGCGACTCTACGAGGCCGTGCTTCACCGCGTGGCGCTGCGCTGGCGCGCACCCGCGGCTCGTGTCGCGGCGCACTTCGGTCTCTTCGACGGCTACATCGAGCGTATCCGCGCCTGGCGCAACGGTGGCCGACCGAGCGTCGGGCCCGATGCGCGCTTTCGGCTGTCGACCATCGTCGGGGAATGGCGCGCGCTCCTTTCGCCCTGATCCGCGTCTATTTCGCCGGCTGCTCGGCCCGCGTCGACCATGCGGCCACCTGCTTGAGGCGCGCGAGCGCATCATCGAGCTCGAGCAGCTCGAGTCGCTCCGCGGGCGTGAGCGGCAGGATCTCGGCCCAGCGGTTGCCGACCCAGCTGGCGTCATCGTAGCGGCCATCGACGTGCGCGTAGGCCCCGCCGAGCTTCGGCACGACCTCGCGCAGGAGCTCCCCGAGGTGCGAGAACTCCGCGGGTAGTGCGCAGCGGGCGTCCTCGGGCAGGTAGTCGACCTCCGCCAGGTTCAGGCCGTCGCTCTGCTGCCAGCGCCGCCTCACCCGGAAGCGCCGCTCGCCGATGCAGGTGATGCCGAGGAGGCCATCCGGCAGAGTATCGAAATCCACCACCCGGGCGCTCGTGCCGATGTCGGCGACCGAAGGAGCCGCATCGGACTCGGCGCCCGCGAGGATGAGCACCACGCCGAAGGGGGTGTGCTCCTTCAGGCCGCGGCCCACCATGTCGAGGTAGCGGGCCTCGAAGATCCGCAGCGGCAGCGGCCCGCCCGGAAACAACACCGTTTTGAGGGGAAACAGCGGCAGCGTCGCCGGCTGCATGGCTCTTCAGGGCCCGCGCGCCGGACCCGCGGCTCCGGGAGCAGCGCCGGCGGAGCGCTCGAGCTCCGCGAGGAGCTTCCCGTGCAGGCCGCCGAAACCGCCGTTGCTCATGATGAGCACGTGGTCGCCCGGCCGCACCGCGCGCGCGAGCTCGCGGGACAGCGCGTCCACCTCGGCGCTGCGGTGCCCCCGGACGCCGAGCTCGGTGAGCACGACGTCCGTATCCCAGCCCAGGTCGGGCGGCGTGTAGAGCCACACCTGGTCGGCGCCGGCGAGCGCCCGGGGGAGCGTCTGCCGGTGCACGCCCATGCGCATGGTCTGCGAGCGCGGCTCGAGCACCGCGACGATGCGCGCGGCGCCGACGCGCCGGCGCAGGCCGTCGATCGTGGTCGCGATCGCCGTCGGGTGGTGCGCAAAGTCATCGTACACACGCACCCCGCTCACCTCGCCGCGCAGCTGCATGCGGCGCGCGATGCCGCGAAAGCCCTGGAGCGCATCGAGCGCCTCTCGCACCTCGACGCCGGCGTGGCGCGCGGCGGCGATCGCCGCGAGCGCATTCTCCACGTTGTGGGTTCCTATCAGCGACCAACTCACCGTGCCGCGCGGCTCGCCGCCCTCGAGGACCTCGAAGCGCGAGAAGTCGTCCGCGCCGCGCGCCGGGCGCGCGCTCCAGAGCGATTCCGGGCGCGCTTCGCGCGAGAAGCCCTCGAGCGGCGTCCAGCAGCCCATCGCGAGCGTCTCCGCGAGGCGCGCGTCGGCGGCGTTCCACACGATGCGCCCGCTCCCCGGCACGATGCGCACCAGGTGGTGAAACTGGCGCTGGATGGCGCCGACGTCCGGATAGATGTCGGCGTGGTCGTACTCGAGATTGTTCAGGACGACGGTGCGCGGACGGTAGTGCACGAACTTCGCGCGCTTGTCGAAGAAGGCGGTGTCGTACTCATCCGCCTCGATGACGAAGCACGGCCCCGCCCCGAGCCGCGCGCTCACGCCGAAGTTCTCCGGCACCCCGCCGATCAGGAAGCCGGGCTCCCGGCCGGCGTGCTCGAGGATCCAGGCGAGGATCGAGGCGGTCGTGGTCTTGCCGTGCGTGCCGGCGACGGCGAGCACCCAGCGCGTCTTCAGCACCTCGCGGGAGAGCCACTCCGGCCCCGAGGCGTAGCTGAGGCCGCGCTCGAGGAGCGCTTCGACGACCGGCTGCCCGCGCGTCATGACGTTGCCGACGATCACGATGTCGGGCGCGGGGTCGAGCTGCGCGGCATCGAAGCCCTCGGTCAGCGCGATGCCGAGCGCCTCGAGCTGAGTGCTCATGGGCGGGTAGACGTTGCGGTCCGAGCCGGTCACCCGGAAGCCGGCGCGCACGGCGAGCGCGGCGATGCCACCCATGAACGTGCCGCAGATGCCGAGGATGTGGACGTGCATCGGATCTTCAGGCCTTGGCGGACGGAAACAGGGCGACCAGCAGCATCCGCCCGGTGAGGGTCTGCAGGATCACCATTACCACGCTGGCCGGGCTCGACCATTCGAGCGCCGCCTTCACGATCTGGCTGTAGGCGGCGATCAGCCAGATCAGCAGCAGCAGTCCCGCGGACACGACCGGCACCTGCCACAGCGCATCCTGCCCGAAGCGCAGCACCAGCCAGTCGGAGGCGATCAGCAGCGGCGACAACACCACCTGGAATCCGAACACCGCGGTCGCGGTCTGCAGAATCCGCTCGGATCGGCCAAAGAGCTTGAGCAGCGCGACGTACCACGCGAGCGTGAACACCGCGTCGACCAGCACCTGCGCGGGTTCTGGCCAGCCCAGTACCGGCGGCATCAGGCCGCTCACCACGAGGTTCACGCACAGGTAGCCGCTCACCGTGAGCGCGAGCAGCAGCGTCGAGGCGGGCAGGTCCTGCGGCCCCCGGCGCAGCAGCGCGATCTGCGCAAAGAGCTGGATGAGCTGCTTCACGTCTTTCGGTGCCGCCGCGTGCCTCGCATAATGGGTCGGATTGTACAGGTCATCCTCCGGATCCGTTTGCAGCGCATCGTCACTAAAGCTCCGGACCTCGCAGCGCTCGCCGCGCGTCTCGCCGCGGAGCCGCGCGTCGGCCTGGACACCGAATTTCTGCGCGAGCGCACCTATCGCGCGCAGCTGTGCCTCGTGCAGTTGTCGTCGCCCGGCGACGCTGCATGCGTCGACCCGCTCGCGCTCACCGACCTGACGCCGCTCGCCGGCGTGTTGGCCTCCTCCGCCGTCATCAAGGTGATGCACGCATCGCGGCAGGACCTCGAGGTGCTGATGCCGTCGACCGGCCTGGTGCGGCCGGTGTTCGACACCCAGATCGCCGCGGCGCTCACCGGCCTCCCGGCGCAGATCGGCTACGCCGAGGCGGTGCGCAGACTCCTCGGACAGCAGCTCGCCAAGTCCCACACCCGCACCGACTGGTCGCGCCGCCCGCTCTCGTCCGAGCAGCTCGAATACGCGCTCGATGACGTGCGCTATCTCCTGCCGCTCGCTGCGCGGCTCGAGGAGGAGCTCGGCCGCCTCGGCCGCCTCGAGTGGCTCGCCGAGGAGCTCTCGACGCTCGAGGACGCCGGCGCGCTCGGCACCGACCCCGACGATGCGTGGCGGCGCCTGAAGGGGCTGAACGAGCTCGATCCGGCGCGCGTGCGGCTGGCGCGTGCGCTGGCGGCGTGGCGCGAGCGCCGCGCCATGGACTCCAACCGTCCCCGCGGCTGGATTCTCGATGACGCCGTGCTGCGCGAGATCATCCTGCGCCTGCCGCGCTCGCTCGAGGCGCTGGCGCAGATCCCCGGGATGCCGCCGGCGGTCGTGAAGCATCGCGGCGAGGAGCTGCTCGCGCAGCTGCGGGGTGCGGACATTCCGGACCCGTCGCCGCCGCCGCCGCGCCGGGCGCGGCCCGATCCGGCCAAGGCTGCGCTGGTCAAGACGCTCGCCGCGATCATTCAGGCCGCCGCCCGTGAGCTGAACCTCGTGCCGGAGGTGCTCGCCACGCGGCGGGATCTGGAGCTGCTCGCCGACGGCTCGCGCGATGTCGCGCTGCTGCGCGGCTGGCGGCGCGGGGCTGTCGGCGAGCGGCTGCTCGCGGCGCTTTAGTCCGCGGACGGTGGCCGCGAGGAATGTCGGCGCTTAGCGTTGCCCCGCTCTGCCCCCGGCAGGTTTGATTATAATTATCGAGTTTATATAGATCTTGTAAATCTACTAATAAGTACAGGCTCTGTTGAATTTCACGTGGGTTGTGCGACATAGGGGTTGAGCCTGGAGAAGTCGAGCTTGCCAGCGATGAGGAAGATAACGGTGCGGATCGTCTGGAAGCGGACGTACCCGCGCGCCTTTCGCTTGGCCGCCTGGAATAGGCCGTTGATGGCCTCCAGGAACCCGTTAGTCTGCCGCGAGGTGACCCAGGCGAGGATGCCGTCGAAGTGGTTGCGGATCATCTCGGCGACCTCTTTCATCGGCTCGACCTTGGAGCGCATCACGTTCGTACACCACTGCTTGAGCATCGTGCGCACGACGTTGGGCTGCTTGCGGGTGAGGATCTCGCGCAGCTGCTCCCGGTACAGCCAGGCGCGCGCGGTGCGATGGCTGGTCATGTGCGCCAGCAGTGCATCCAGCTCGCTGCGTTGCGCTCGGCTGAGGTTGCGGCGGTCTTTCAGCAGCGTCCAGCGTAGCCCCTTGAGGCTCGGATCGAGTTTCTGCTCCCTGCGGCGCATCTCGTCGATCGCCGTCGAGGCATGAGAGATCACGTGGAACTTATCGAAAGTGATCTGCGCGTTGGGGAAGTTCTCCGTAATGCCACGGATGAAGGCCGGCCACATGTCGATGCTCACCGACTCGATCTCGGTGGGCTTGCCGTGATGGGTGCGCAGATTCCCGGCAAAGGCATCGACGGTGGCGGCCTCGTTCCCCTCGGCGACGTAGATCACCTTGCGGCCTGGCTCGTCGGCGAAGAGGGTCACGTAGTCGTGGCCCCTGGCTCGGGAGGTCTCATCGATCGCCAGACGGCGCACTTCGCTCAGGTCCGCCGCCCCCACGGCCGCATTCACATACCGCTCGGCCAGTGCCATCACCCGATGCACCGACACCCCGGTAATGCGTGCGACACCCGAGAACGGCATCTCGCGGCACAGCAGCAGCACGAAGGCCTCAAACAGCAGCGTGAAGCCAGAGAGCTTGCCCGACCACGGCGGGTTGACCTGACGCACCGAGCCGTCGGGGAGCTTCACCCGCGGAATGCGCACCTCGAGCTCGCACTCGTGCTGGAAGAAGTTCAGATGCCGATAGCTCTTGGTGAGGGTGTCGTGGACCGGATGCTCCCCCGACTGTCCCGGCACCGCAAAGCGGCTACCGACCTCGAAATCCACACGAATCATCAGCTTTCGTTGGCTCGGCTCGAAGTTCATCCCGGCGATGTACCAGGGGGAGCTGATGCCAAGGGCTGCCTCGAATATCTTCTCGGTGACCATTTCGATCCTCCCACTCCGCGCCAGCCATCGACTGCTGCCGCCTGGGGCGGCAGACCGCCTTGCGGCTTTGCCGATGAAAGAAGATCGAAGAGGGAAGATCAAGAGCTACCCGCCCGCAACCCACTCAGATTTCAAGAGAGGCTAAGTACATAAATCCACCGCCGGACCCTGGGATACGGCGGAATCACGGCGACACCACATTCACGGTGCCGCGGTTCGACGAATTCATGCATCGGATCATGCCCGGCAAGGATTGGCGCGAGTGAGTCCGGCGCGCTGCACCGCCATCGGCGAGCATCAGCATCGGTGCATGCCGGGCGGCAGGCACCGTTCGTGGTCAGCGCGGTTTCCCCTTGGGCCGCCCCTGTCCGGCCCGCGTCGTGCGCGGCGATTTGCCGCGCGTGTTCAGGCGCAAGCCCGCGCGCGCCTTGCCGCGTCGCGCCGCGCGTCCGGTCGCACTCTTGGCCCGCCGGCGCACACTCTTGGCGGGCGCAGCTTTGTGGCGAGCGCCGGTGCGGTCCGGCGCCCGGCGCGTCGCTGACTTCGCGGCGCGTGCCGCGCGCAGCGCCGGCGCGCCGAGCGCCTGCGAGAGCCGCCGCGACACTTCCTCCACGTTGCCCATGGCATCGATCACGCGCAGGAGCCCCCGCGCGCGATAGAAATCGATCAACGGCCGGGTTTTCTCCTCGTACACCCGCAGTCGCTCGGCGACCGTCGCCTCGTTGTCGTCCGGCCGCTGCGTGAGGCGGTGCGGCGCGCCGGTCTTGGGACACAGCTCGCTCTCGATGGCCGTCCGCGGCGACGTGAAGAGATTGAACACCCG
>WNGP01001054.1_pt1 | contig 34747 bp, 33 predicted proteins | sample 5407671 | NCBI WGS metagenome assembly WNGP01 (sample SAMN13153381, study PRJNA577476) | soil metagenome | isolation source: 40 cm soil or saprolite under Garry oak tree replicate 2 | place: USA:California | collected 2016-06-15 | reverse complement strand
ATGCTGGCCGTCCATGCGGCGTGGTCAGCGGTGTTGTGCTGGGGCCCGAGCGGTTCCAGCCGGAACTCCCCGGTCGTAAGCCCGTCAGGGACCGCGAAGTCCACCGGGACGAACATCTGATCACTCACCAGGCGATGCTAGCCGTACGGCCACCGTACCCGCCCGACCCGGCCCCAGCCGGACTCCTCCCGCGGTGGCCCGCCCAGGCAACAGCGCCCTACAGGCAGTTTTGGAAGACGCTGACGGGTCGCAGTCATATTCCGTGAAAGTCCTGGCGTCAGGTAGCGCACGGTTCGTTCTGCACGACAGTGGGGATCTGCGGCATCCATCAGATGAGGCGTCCAGATCAGGGTGACCTGACATGATGGGACCGCCGGTCGACGCGGCACGGACGCGCACTCATGCCGAATAGCACACGTCTGGTGCAAGGTCTTCAGTGGGGCGGCTTGTTATTGCTTATTGTTGCGCTGCCTGTTGCCGGATGGTTTCGGTGAAGGCCGCTAGTGCTTCGGCATCGCTCGCGGCGGCGGCCATGTTCCCGGTGATGAACTCGATGTCGGGCAAGTCGCTGGCACTGGCCAGCAGCGTCGCCGCGGCCGCCCGGGTGTCGTACAGTGTGCGGCGCAGCGTCACGTCCGGGCCCAGCAGCGCCCACGCGGCGCCCGCGTGGCCGTAGGGCAGGCCGACCGAGCCGGGGTTGAGGAAGCGCCGCGTATCGGCGAGACGGTCGAACGGCATGTGGGTGTGCCCGAGGACGACCGTCTGCTCAGCGAGGCCGGCGAACGCGGCCCGGTAGTGCTCGATCGGGCTGTCGACGAGGATGAACTCGTTGTCATCGCGCGCGGTGCCATGACAGAAGGCGACGGGTCCCAGGCCGTCGATATCAAGCGTGACCGTGAGCGGCAGGCTCGCCAGCCGGTCCCGGTGGACTTGCCCGATTCTCGCGGCGCACCAGGTGAAGTAGCCGACGGAAGGGTTGGCGGGCAGCCCTGATGGCTGGAAAGTGCCGTCGAACGCTGCGGCCAGGCTCCGGTCGGTGTTGCCGCGCACCCAGATCGCCCGCTCTCCCAGCTCTTCGAGGCGGTCCAGGGTCCGCGCCGGCATCGGCCCATCGGCGATGTCACCATTAAGCACGATGGCGTCTGCTCCGGCGGCATCGACGTCGCAGAGTACCGCGTCAAGAGCGGGCAGGTTGCCATGAATATCGGCGAGCACCGCCACCCGCATCACAAGTCTCCCTTCTCGCCGCCGAGCATGCCGCCCGCCGGGCCGCCCAGTCACCGAATTCGCCACAAGCCGAACCGGGTAGCAGATAGCTCCGGCGGCAGCCAGCCCATGATCTCGCCAGGCACGCGCCTATCCTCGGTTTGGCCCGATGAGGGTACGATCGGGCAACGTGAAACGTCGAGGGGAATCACCCCGCACCGCTGACTGTGATCGGAACCCACCTCTAGCCGATCGCTCATAGCCGCGATGAGTTATGCGAGCGTGATCATGGGGGATTCCCGTCTGTTACAGGGTGGGTGATGCCTTGGCAGGCGCTGGGCGCCGGGACGCTATGCGGCGTTACGAGCGGGCGCTTCGGTCAGTCGACCGGCTGCCAGAGGTGGAACGTCGCGCCCTGATCGTCGACGCACTCGGCGATCAGCCCGTACGGCTTGCGCTCGGGCTCGTCCGCGTGGCCGCCGGCCGTCCGGACCCGCTCGACCGCGGCCCCGATGTCGTCGACGCGGTAGGACAGTTGCACCTCGGGCTCCGCGCCCTCCGACGACCAGATGCCCAGCGGCGGCCTGGTCTCGTCGGTACGCCACGCGCCGGGGTGACCGGAGGAGAACGGCACCCGTAGCACGGCCTCGTAAAACTCCTTGGCCCGGTGCGCGTCCCGCGCCACCATCGTCACGTTCGCGACGTCGCCCTGGCGCAGCCCGGTGGCCCGCGCCGGCCGCCTGAGCAGCATCCAGCGGTGCCCGAACGGGTCGACGATCACCGAGCCGCGACCGTACGGCTGGTCGACCGGCTCCCGTTCCACCGAGGCGCCGCTGCGCCGGGCCCGCTCGGTACTCGTGTCGACGTCGTCGACCTCCAGGTGGAGGGTGTGGCTGAACGTCGAGGGGGAGTCGGGCGCGCGTACGGGCACGTCGGGCCAGAGGTCGGAAGCTTCGGCGAACATCAGCACCGCGTCGCCGATGCCGACCTCGGCGTGGCCGATCGTGCCGTCCGCGTTGACGTGGAGCTCACCGCGGCGCTGCGCGCCGAACACCTCGACGTACCAGTCCATGGCGCGCCGGGCGTCGGACACGACGATGTAGGGGGTCAGCGTCGGAGGCCAGGCGGGCTCGCGCTGGACCCGGGTCGCGACGGTCTGCTGGGACATGGTTCCTCCTGGGGGTGCGAAGACCTCCCGGGTCAGCCGCATCCGCAGCCGCCCGGCGAACTCGGGGTCGGGATCGACAGGCGTGACGGGCTCGCGCAGAGCCTCGAACGGATCCGTCATCGCGAGCCCTCCTCTCCCTCGTAGATCCGGCGGAACGCGGCGCGGGCCCGCACTAGCAGCGCCTCGGTGGCGTGCAGGGTGCGGTCCAGGTGCCGGGCCACCTCGGGCACCGGCAGCCCGTCGAGGTAGCGCAGCGTGAGCGCGGCCCGCTGGTGCGCGCCGAGCCGGTCGAGCACCTCGCGGGCACGGATCCGGTCGACGACCGTCTCCCACGGGTCGTCGACGCGCGCCGGCTCGCCGTCCAGCAGGCGCAATCCGCGCTGCTCCCGCTCGACCCGCCGCCAGTGGTCGGCGAGCTTGTGCCGGGCAACCCCGATCAGCCACGGGACCGACGGATCGGGCGCGCCCGGCTTGCGGACCGCGTGCACGGCGGCCAGGAACGACTCGGCCGTAAGGTCCTCGGCCAGGCCGGTGTCGCCGCAGCGGGCCAGCAGGTAGCCGTAGACGTGCGGCAGCGCATCGTCGTACAGCTTCAGCAGCCCGAACGCCGGGTCGGGCCGCACCTGCGGGTGCGTCACACCCTCATCATCGTCCGAGCGGCCGACACTCCGACGGGCAGTGCCGAACTTCTCCCCGACCGGTCAGTAGGGTCACCGCGTGCCCGACGACCGTTGCGGCTGCTCCCCGCCACCATTCCTGGCCACCGCCCGTTGATGCCCGTCTTCGCGGCAGGCCCGGCTACTTCGGTGGTGAAGGTTGCGTGAGTAGCGGTGCCACTGATCCCGCATCGCCACACAGGTCAGGGCAAATGCGGCTGTTGCGACGGCATACCAGGCAATGGTCACGCCGTGCGCGGTGGCGGGGGGCCCGACCAGGAGTCTCGCGCTGGCGGGGACGTGCCAGGCGAGCGCGATGGCCCCGAAGCTGACGGGGGCGGCGATGGCGCCGCTGAGGTCGGCATAGCGGGAGCGGTCGGCGCAGGCGGCGGCGGCCACGGTGACCGCGGACCACCCAGTGAGCTGGGCTATCAGCGGGTAGACGGCGGGCGGGTGGCCGAGGGTGTGCGGCGGGATGGTCTGGGCCATGATGCGCAGTTGCGCCCAGCAGGTCGCGGCCAGGATGGGGACGGCGAGCAGGAGGTGGCCGGCCGGGGCCACCCAGGCCGGGACGGGAACGGCCTGGGTCACTGGGCGGAACGGGACGCGTGGGACGAATGCCAGCGCCGCGACGGCGGGAAGGAAGGCAAGGCGGATGGTGCCCTGGTCGAGCAGCCAGCCGGAGGTCTGCGCGACATGGGCCAGGACGGCGAGGAAGACGGTGCCGGCCAGGCAGCCGGTGATCAGCGTGGCCCATGGCATCGTCCGGGTGATGGGCCGGGCGAGGAAGGGCAGCGCGCGGAGCCAGGACAGGCGAGGCCGCCACGTGCGCCGGACTGGCTGGTCGGGGACGCGCGGCGCGCCCTCGGCGGGCGAGATGTTCGGGGACTGCTGAGTCACCAGCACCTCCGGAAAGGTTTCGCTTCGTCGATGGGCTCTGCCGTCGCGGGTGCTACCCGGCTGTGCACACCGGGTTCTGCGGTCCTGGCTGATTCACGATGCCCGTCCCTGGCTGGGACTTGGAACCTGGCCCGAGGGACGGGGGCAGGGGGACGCCCGGCATCCGGATGCCGAGCGCGGCGGCGAGCTGGGCGTCGGTGGTGCGCCAGTTCAGCCATCTGCCCCACGCGCCCGTCAGGACGTGGCTGACCTGCTGTTGTGGCAGGCTCGTCATCGCGTTGGCCAGCAGGAATCCGGCGGCGGTGTTTCCCGGCCCGCCCCCGGGCGGCGTGACGTAGCCGGCGCCAAAGCCGGGATAGTTCCAGGTCGGGACGAACGTGTTGCGGACCTCCGCCCCGAAGAAGTGCGTGCGGGTCGGCAGGCCATCCTGGAGCTCGCTGGCTGGGGGATGGGTGGCGAGGATGGCCAGCCAGATCGCGACCGCCTCCCGCGCCTGGTCGAGCGGTACGCATGGGAACAGCTCGCTGGTGGGGCTCCCGGTGGTTTGGGGCGGGATGCGGACCGCCCATTGGGCGGTGGCCAGGGCCAGGTCGAAATTTGCGTCGGCCAGCCTGCCGCCAGCGGCGGGCCAGGCCCCGACCGGCAGGTATATCGTCGATGCCGGGGCGGCGATGGTGTTGCCCGGCGCATGCTGCACCTGCGAGGTCCACTGAGACACCTCCCGGTTCGGGTGGCCATGCGTGAGGGTCGGATCGGGGAGGGACAGCGCCACGACCTGCCTGACCGTCAGCGGCTGGTCGGGCCGGGCCGACAGCTGCGTGAGCACCGCGTGGACCGGCGCCTCCAGCGATGGCAGCTGGCGGCCGAAGCCGGGGTAGAGGCAGTACCGGACCTGGCTGGCAGTCGTGCAGCGCTGCACCGAGGCCGGGTCGGCGACCTCGCTTACCAGGTGGTTCAGGTCGGCGGTCGGGATGGGCCGCAGTTGCAGGGCCCCCGCGAAGCAGATCACCGCCGCGGCGATGATGCCGGCCGCCGCCAGCCCGCCCCGTGCCCGGGCGTGACGGACGGTCACCACGAGCGCCGCGATCCCGGCCAAGGCGGCAAGGCCGGCCAGTTCCGCCGCGTGCGCGCCGGCGGGCGGGTATCCGGCCAGCGGGCCGGGCAGTTCGCCTAGCTGACCCTGTGTGATCCCCCACGGGACCAGCCAGATGGCCGCACCCGAGGCCAGGCGATACGTCCCGGAGCTGAGGAGCAACGCCAGGGCGCCGAGCACCCCGGCCAGCGGATGCGGGAACCGGGAGCCGATCGCGACCCCGGCCGCTCCCGCCGCGATCACCAGCAGCAGCCCGCCTGCCAGCACCACAACGCCCGGGATGCCGATCGCGCCGCGCACCTGCACCACGGCGGTGACGGCGCCGGCCAGCAGCAGGCTGGCGGGCACCGCTCCCGCCAGGCTGGCCAGCTGGGCGAGGGTGCGGGTAGCGGCTGTGGCCGGGAGGCTGGCGTACAGATCGGCCAAGCCGTCCCGGCGGGCCCGCCCGGCGGCCAGCTGCGCGGCGACCAGGACGGCCATGCCGAGGACGAGCTGCCCGAATCCGATCTTCCAGCCGGCGTTCCACCACAACGGCTCCGCCCGGTAAATGAAGACCCAGACCACGACACCGCCGGCCAGTAGGCCGGCCAGCACCAGGAGGCTGCGGACCAGCAGCGACGCCTCCACCTTCGCTAGGCCAAGCACCGTCCGCAGCCGCGGGGCGTGAGCCGCGGTGACGCCTGACCCGCCGTCATCGCGGGCGGCGGCGTCCGTGCCAGGGAGCGCGGGTCCGCCCCCGGTGGCGGTCATCACGCACCTGCCGCGTGGGACAGCAGCAGGTACCCGTCCTCGACCGTCGGCATGACCAGCTCGGCGCCGGCTGGCGGGTGGTCGCCGATGTGCCGCCACCGGTTGTCACCGCCACGCCAGGACAGATGGGCGCGGTCGTCGCGCTCGCCGGCCGCCCACACCCGCCCGGCGGCGGTGGCGGCCAGCTCGGCCGGGGTGCCGGCGAAATGCGCCTGCCCCCGCAGCAGCACGACGACGTGGGGGCAGATCGCGGCGATGTCGTCGGCCTGGTGGGTGGACAGCACGACCACCGGGTCGCCGGGCAGGCCCGACAGCAGCTCCCGGAACCGCAGCCGCTGCTCCGGGTCCAGCCCGGCCGTCGGCTCGTCCAGGACCAGCAGGTCAGGCTGGCCGAGCAGGGCCTGGGCGATCCCCAGGCGCTGCCGCATCCCGCCGGACAAGGCCCGTATCCGGGCGCGGGCGCGGTCCTCCAGGCCGATGGCGGCCAGCACCCGGGCCACCTCCTCGGCGCGGCGGTGCCGGTCGGTGATCTCCTTCAGGATCGCCACGTAGTCCAGGAACCCGGCGACGGTGAAGTGCCGGTGATACCCGAGCTCCTGGGGGAGGTAGCCGAGCCGCCGGCGGATCTCCACCCGTTCGGCTGCCTGGCGCGGGTCCAGGCCGAACACCGACACCCGCCCCGCATCCGGTTCGCCGACGGTGGCCAGGATCGACAGCAGCGTCGTCTTCCCCGCGCCGTTCGGCCCGAGCAGGCCGGTGATCCCCCGCTCCAGGGCGAGCTCGACCTCGTCCAGGGCCCGGGTGGCGCCGTACCGCCGGGACAGGCCATCGACGCGGACGGCTGCGGTGCGCACGTTCAGGGTCATCTCATCCATCCCCACTCGAAACGGTCATGGCGTGCCAGCAGCACCACGGCACAGGCGCAGAGCACGGCGGCGCACGCGAACTGGGCGTTCGCCTGCACGATCGGCAGCGGGCCGTGACCGGTCGCCAGCAGCAGCACCGGCACCGCCCACAACACCCCCGCCGTGACGGCAGCGGCCCGAGGGTCCATGACGGTCGCGGCCGCGAGCGCGAACGCGGACAAAGCCAGCGACGGCAGCAGCAGCGCGACCGGCAGCCATCCGGGCCCAGGCAGCAGGAACGCGGCGCCGACCACCGGGACCAACGCGGAGACCAGCGCGGAGACCGAACGGGCCAGCAGCAAGGTGAAACCGGAGAACGGGGCCGCGACCGCCAGCCGGCAGGCAGGGTCGAACATCGGCAGGAACGCCGCCGCCACCCCCGCCAGCACCAGCAAGGGAGCCAGCAGCACGAACGGCGCCAGCACCTCTGGGTCCCGATACCCGGCCACTCGTCCGGACCCGCCGGCCGGGATCCGGCCGTACCTTACTGCCGCGGCCTCGCCGGCCACCACGGCCAGCACCCCTATCACGGACAGCAGCCAGGACCGGCGCAACGACGGGGTCGCCGCGAGCAGGCGCAGCACATGGTCGGGGAGGCCGCACCGGCGCAGCAGGCGCCGCACCCGGCCCCCGTCGCCGATCGCGGCGCGCACCAGCAGCACGGAACGGTTGCGCGCCAGCCGCTCCGCGTCCACATGAGCAGACAGGGCCGAGCGGCAGCGCGCGCATCCGGTCAGGTGGGCCTCCACCGACCAGGCAACGACCGTCCCGGCCGTCCCGGCGGCGTAACTGGCCAGGAGGTCTTCGCCAGGGTGCCCGTCCGCTCCGGCCACAGGCTCAGCCGCGCCGGGAGATGAGCTCGTCATGATGTTCCCCAAGCTTCTCGGCGGTACGCCGTCGTGTCGGGTCCGGCTTGCTGCCCGGCGAGCGCGGCGCGCAGCGCCACCCGGGCGCGGTGACAGCGGGACTTGACGGTCCCTTCCGCCACGCCCAGCAGGACGGCCGCCTCCGCGCAGGTCAGGCCGTCCAGCACGGTCGCCTCGATGGCGCCGCGCAGTTCCGGCGACAGCCTGGCCAGGGCCTGACCCAGGCGGCCGTGCTCGATGCCGGCCAGCACCTGGTCTTCTGCCGAGACGACCGCCTCCGGCTCCGCCGCACGCCACGGCAGCCGCCGCCGGGGGCCGTTCTCCCGGCGGATCGCGTCGATCAGGCGGCGGATGCCGATGCCCCAGATGAACGCGGCCACATCCCCGCCCCCGCGATAGGCACCCGCCTCCCGCCACAAGGCGAGGAACGTGTCCTGGAGGGCGTGATCGACAACATCCGGCATCGCGCACCGCCGGGTCATCCGGACGGTCAGCCAGCCAGCGTGCCGGTCATACAAAGCGGCGAGCGACTCCTCATCACCACGCGCCACGGCGCGCAGCAACGCCGCGTCATCGCGCTCCCCGGCCCCCGGGCTCATGCCCGGAGCCGTTCGTACACTCCCATGCACTTCCTGTCGCAGCAGCAGGCCAGTTCGGTTCCCATCATGCAAAAGAAATTCAGCCAGGAGCTGCCGGACGGCCTTGCCGGGTTACTGGCTTGCCGTCTTGGCGTCCCCGACGACGTGCTCGGCAATGACGGGCCGGCCCCGGAAGCCTCCTCAGCTCGCGGGTGCAACTGGATCAACCGGGCAGGTAATCAGCATGGCCGGGCGATGCCGCAGGGCGGCTGTGCGGTTATGCTGCCGGGTCGTCCGGTACTCGGCTCAGCATGATGCCGAAGTGGTCTCGGTACGCCGCCAGCAGCGCGTCGTCTGTATCTAGCTGCTGTTCGGCCCGGGTCCCGCCCTGGGTCTGGATGAGCATCCGGCCGCTGATGGACACCCGACCGCCTGGAGTCAGCCTGGAGCAGATCGTGCTGCGGGTGAAGTGCGACAGGGGCGAGGTCTGCTGCCACCAGCACGTCGGGACGCAGTCGGCGAGCGACCGCTCGCGCGTCTCGATCCGGTACTGGGGCCTGTCGTTCTTCAGGACGTCGATGTCTCCCGCGGCGGCGTCGGCGAGCCGGAACCGCCCGGCCGGATCGTCTTGGTCGTCCCTGGCGTCCAGCAGCAGCGGATAGTCGCTGTGACTGCCGAAGCCCACGTCGGCGAGCCATGGCCCGCTGCCGTCGGCCGGGCGCACGATGAGCGCCAGATGATCGAACGGCGGGCCCAGGCCGGCCTCCCCGTAGACCCGGGCGGCGACCCGGCTCACCTGCGTGCCGAGCGCCTCTAGCAGCAGCGCGAATGTCCCGTTGAGCTCATAGCAGAAGCCGCCGCGGTGACGGTGCACGATCTTGTCGATCAGGTCGCGCCCATCCAGCGAGATCGGCTCGGCCAGGTGAATGCTCAGGTTCTCGAACGGCACTGTCAGCTGGTGCGCCCGGTGCAGCGTGCGCAGACCCGCCGCGTCACTGACAGCCGGCGCGGTGACGCCGACGCAGTTCAGGTAGGCCACCACGGTTTCGTGATCCATCGGCATCCTCCGGATAGACGCAAAGCCGCTGCCAGATTGTGGTGATGACGATAACGCTGACGAAGAGGCTCAGGCCGGGCATCGGACGGCAGCCACGCAGCGGCTGGAATCCTCATGGTCCAACGCCAAAGCCCGCCTACCGGTGCCGGCCCGGCTATACCGGCGCTACCTGCCCGGTTCCCGGGCGGCCGAAGAACCCGTACGTTTGGGAGGACCAGATCCTGCCCCGCCTGGCGGCGCTGGCCATTCTGCGGGCCAGTGACGACCAGCCCGGCGGCGCCACCCGCCAGATCACGGCTTCGGTCCCGGGGCCGTGATCGGCGTGGCTGCAGTAGCGGCGGCGGGAGCGGATAAGCATGCCGACGCTCTCGTGCGGGCGCACGGAGAAGCGGCTGGACGGCCCGACTGGTTCCGCTGACGGTGGGCGGGCAGGCGATCACGCCGCCTGCGTGCACGATCTCGGCGATCTGGATGATCGCACCCCGCTGCGGGCTGGCCGGATGGACATCGAAGTACCTGGCCATGCGACGAGCTACGCGTTCGCCCCGTCTGGCTTCGACCAGGCAGCCGTCCTCATCATCGACAGCCTCGGCGAAACTGCACGACCTCCATCAGCTCCGCCAGCACCCGCGCCGAGGGGAATGTCCGGTACCGGATCATCGAGACCATGAAGTGGATGCGGTTCATCGCGGTGTTCTGCGGGAAGCGCCAAAAGCCAGCCGCGGCGCTAGCTGACCGGCGCCGAGGGGGCGATCCCCGCCGCGGCAGCGATCCTCGCCGCCTCCGCCTCCGGGTCGCCGCCCTCGGGCACACAGATGACGAGGCGGCTGAAACGTCCCGACGCCGCGTCCACCTGGACCGCCGGCCGATCGCGGTGCAGGATGCAGAAATCGTAGCCATCACCGTGTCGGCGGGTGCCCAGCACAGCGTGCCCGACAAAGCTGACCCCCGCCATCCGCCACCCCCGCAGGCCCAGCCACGGCTTAGGATCGGGCGCCACAGAGACGATGGAGGAGAGGCGGACCCGGATGTCACCGTGGAAACCCCAGATCTTCTCGCCCAGGGTGAGATGGACTACCAGGTCCTCGTCGTCGACAATCAGCTCGGCCATTGGGTCGAGGATACGCGCGTCGGCCATCCTGTGGGGCTGGCGTCTTGGTCCTCGGGTTGGCAGAGATCCGCTGGGTGGCAGCACGCGATGATTGCGCCAGGGGAGGCGAAGCCGCCCGGATCCCACTCGGTGAGATCAGCGGGCTTCCGGTGGGTGCTTTCAGCCGGGCAGGGTTCTCGGGAGCCCGAAGCGGGCCAGGACGCTGTTGTCAAAGCGTGTCATGGCGCAGATCTGGCGGCCGGCCAGGGTGAGGACGAGCAGTCCGTTGGCGTGGGCGATGCTGGCATGCGGGTCCCGGAGGTACATACCGTAGGCGGGCTGGTGGTTGGCTCGGGTCGGGATCAGCCGGAAGGTGCGGCCGGGCCGGAAAGCGGTTGCTTGCAGGAACCGGGCTGCGAGCTCACGGCCGTAGTATTCCAGCGGAACCGGCGGCATGGCTAGCTGGACGTCGTCGGTGAGCAGGGCGACGACGGCGTCCAGGTCGCCGGCCTGGTAGGCCCTGGTGAGCTGGGTAGTGAGTTCTTGCTCGGGGGCGGAGTTCGGTGCGGGGGGCGGTTCCTGTTCCCCTGGGGGCGGGAGCCGGTGCTGCAAGGTGGCGCGGGCGCGCTTGAGCGCGCTGGTCACCGACTCCTCGCTGCTGTCGAGCATCTGGGCTGCCTCGCGGGCGTGGAAGCCCAGGACATCCCGCAGGATGAGGACGGTGCGCTGGCGGGGTGGCAGGAGCTGCATGGCCGTGATGAAGGCCAGCGAGATGGCTTCGGTGGCCTCGTAGCGGGCCTCGGGACCTGGTGCGCTGTCGGGGAGTCCTTCGAGGAGGACGTCGGGGTAGGGCTCGAGCCAGGCGATCTCGCCGTGCCGGGTGGGTTCGGGCAGGTCAATCCCGGGCAGCGGCCAGTCCATCCGCGGGCGCCGGCTAGCCGATCGCAGCGCTTTCAGGCAGCTGCTGGTGGCGACCTGGTACAGCCAGGTCCGGATCGAGGCGCGTCCCTCGAATCCGCCCAGGCCCCGCCAGGCCGCGAGCAGGGTTTCCTGCAGCGCGTCCTCGGCGTCCTGGACTGAGCCGAGGATCCGGTAGCAGTGCACCTGCAGCTCGCGCTGGTAGGGCTCGATGAGCTGGCGAAACGCCTCGCCGTCTCCAGCGCGGGCCCAGGCAATCAGGTCTGCGGTCACCCCGCCACCGCCCATCACCTCTTCCTCCACTTCCAGCACAGCTCTCACCGGTATAGACCCCGCCCGGACAGCGAACTGGGCGGGTTTCCACCGCCCAATCTGCTCTGGGCGCGGGATCTGCCCCATCGACACGCAATGCCGGCGCCAGCCGGCCGGACAGGAGGATCTGATCATGGCCACGTTCTTGTTCACCTACCGGATGCCAGAGAACTACACGCCCGGCCGTCCCGCCGCGATCGCCGCCTGGAACGCCTGGTTCGAGAGCATGTGCGCCAACGTCGCTGATCGCGGTAACCCGGTTTACGAGTCAGCCACGCTCGGGAACAGCGGGGCCGGCACCAGGCCCGCCGGCTATTCACTGGTCACCGGCGACGACCTCCAGGCGGCGGTGGCGCTCGCCAGGGGATGCCCCGTCCTGGCCGAAGGTGGCGGTGTGGAGGTCGGCGAGATCGCGGTCGTGAACCCCAGCGACCGGCCGAAGGTACAGGAGGCGGCCAAATGAGCATGGGCATGTCCGCGGCGCGGCAGCCTCGGCTCGGCTGGACTCTCGGGCTCACCTCAGCGGCGTACTTCATGGTGGTGCTGGACTCGCTGGTCGTGATAACTGCGCTGCCGCGGATGCAGCACGATCTGCACGTCGGGCTGGCGACGCTGCAGTGGACGGTGAACTCCTACGGCATCGCGTTCGCCGCCGGCATCATCACCGCCGCCGCGCTCGGTGACCGGCTCGGCCGGCGCAGGGTTTTCACCGCGGGCCTGGTGCTGTTCACCCTCGCCTCAGCCGCCTGCGCCCTCTCTCCCTCCGCGTCCTTGCTGATCGCAGCCCGCGCCGTGCAGGGCCTCGGCGGCGCCGCTGTCCTTCCGCTTAGCCTGACCATCTTGACGGCGGCGTTTCCCGCCGAGCGGCGCGGCGCGATTATCGGCATCTACGGCGGGCTCGCGGGCCTTGCTGTCGCGATCGGCCCGCTGGTCGGCGGCGCGGTCACCGAAGGGCTCGACTGGCACTGGATCTTCTGGGTCAACGTGCCGATCGGAATAGCCGCGAGCCTGCTGTCACGGCGGCTCCTGCCGGAAAGTCACGGCGCCCCCGCCCGACTGGACCTGCCGGGAGTCGCGTTCGTCTCGGTCGGCGTCGTCTGTCTTGTCTGGGGGCTCGTCCGCGCGGGCCAGGCCGGCTGGGCCAGCGCCGAGATCATCACCTCCCTGGCGCTGGGCATAGCCCTGCTGGGCGCCTTCGTCTTCTGGGAGAGCCGGGCACGCGAGCCCATGCTGCCCCTGCGGCTGCTGCGTATCCAGGCATTCGCAGCTGGAAACGCGACCGCGTTCCTCATGTCCGGCGCGATCTTCTCCGCGGGATTTCTCGTCGCCCAGTATTTTCAGTTCGCGCTGGGCTACTCACCGCTGGCCACCGGTGTGCGGCTACTGCCCTGGTTCGCGACCCCCATGCTCATCTCGCCTATCGCCGGCGCGCTATCGGACCGGATCGGACGACGGCCGGTTATCGTTTCCGGTCTGCTCCTCCAGGCGGCCGGCCTCGGCTGGGTCGCCCTCAACGCCTCGGCCACAGCCAGCACCCTCAGGCTCGTCCTCGCACTCCTCGTCGCTGGGATCGGCATATCGATGGCCCTGCCGACGGTGCCGACCGCCGTTCTCGGTGCCGTCACCCCATCCGAGATGGGGAAGGCATCAGGCATCAACAACATGATGCAGCGCTTCGGCGCAGTCTTCGCGATCGCGATCGCCAGTTCAGTCTTCGCAGCCCATGGCTACATCGGATCACCCGCCAGCGTCACCGACGGCTTCCGGCCCGCCCTTGCCGTCTCGGCAGCACTCTCACTGCTCGGAGCCCTCACCGCGCTGGCCGTGGTAACCCAGCCGCCCGAGACCGCCGCCGACCCAGAACCTGCCAAGGTGACGATCGCAACCTGACCTGCGGTTCCCGGCCGCGCACCGCAGCGGCACTGGCCGCACGCCGCCGGAACGCCGAGGCCGCCCTGTAACGGGTCCAGGATGCCCTGGGCCGCCTGCGGCGGGAGAAGGCGCAGGTGTCAGTGGCCGCCTTCGCCCGCCGAGCAGCCGTCTCCCGCACCTTCATCTTTGACAACGCCGAAGCCAGGTCAGCAGTCTCCGCCGCCATGGCCGAGATCGGCCAGCAGCAGATCCGGCTGCTGGCCGATCAGGACAATGAGCGCGAAGCGACCCGGCGTGAACGGGCCCTGAACGCCGAAGACGCCCTCAAGGCCGCCCACGCCGAGATCACCGCCCAGCGTGCCCGCATCGGCGAACTTCTCGGCCAGGTCCGGGACCTGGAAGCCGAGTGGACCGAACAGGCCATCCAGCGTATCACCACCGAGAACACCACCCTCAAGCAACGTGTCCGCCAGCTCAGCACCGACTACCGCACCCTCGACGAACGGCTTCAAGCCGCCCGATCCAACCTGCGTTTCCAGGACCGGCGCATCGCCGACCTCGAAGCCCGCATCGCCGATCCAGGCTCGCCACCCTGATACCACCGGTGTTCAGACGTCGAGGTCAGTGAGGATGAGCCTGCTGGAGGGATTTTCCGGCCAGACGTGCCGCAACCACGCTGGCGAAGTTGGGGCAATCAAGGATCTCTTCGTGCAGGCAGGCCAAGGCGTGGGCGATAGCGGTGCGCGCCGCCTGGGCCTGGGCAATCCGCTGGTCCAGCTCGGTGAGCTTGCGCTGGAACGGCTCCCGCCAGCCGTCGCCGGCCAGCGAACGAGGCGCGATGAGCGCTTTGAGCTCGCGCAGCGTGAAGCCGACGTCTCGCAGGAGCAAGATCACGCCGACCATCTCAACGGCCGAGGGCGGATAACGCCGTTGGCCTGAGACCCGGGCCGACGCCGGTAGCAGGCCGAGTTCCTCCCAGTAGCGCAGGGCAGAGGTGGCGACACCGGTGCGGTTCGCCAGCTCACCGATCGTCAATTGCTCGTCGGTCATCTTGACTTCAAGCGTACTTGAAGCCGTTGACTGGCGATCATGACGACAGCGGGTACAGCTCTCAAGCGGCGTGCGCTCCGCAAACTGGTGCGCCAGTTCGGTCACCCCCGCGGCATCGCCGGACGGCTGGCTGGCTGGGTCATGGCTCATCGCCGCTCCAACCAGCAGCGCAACCGCTGGGCAGTGTCACTGCTCGAGTTGCAGCCCACGGACCGGGTGCTCGAGATCGGCTTCGGCCCAGGCATCGCCATCGCCGAACTCGCCCGCCGTGCCACCCAAGGCCATGTCTACGGCATCGACCACTCACAGGTCATGGTCCACCAGGCCAGCCGGCGCAACGCTGATGCCGTCCACGCCCACCGCGTTCGCCTCACCCATGCCCCCGTGGACCAGTTGCCGAGCTTCAGCGAACCGCTCGATGCCATCCTCGCCGTCAACTCCGCAGGGTTCTGGCCAAACCCGGCAGAACGGCTCTGCGAACTACGCCGCCTGCTCCGCCCCGCGGGACGCATCGCACTCGCCTCCCAGCCCCGATGCCCCGGCGCCACCCACGACACCACGACCCGAGCCGCCCAAGAGCTGCAGGACTTGCTCACCCAGGCAGGCTTCACCCAGATCCGGACCAAGACCCTCGAACTTGACCCTCCCGTCGCCTGCGTCCTCGCCACCAACCCCCCGACCGACGGGCCACCCTGACCAACAGCGGGTCAGCGCGACTGGCGCAGACCACGAACCCTGCACCTTGACCCATTGCGCGGGTTCTAGTCCCACGCGATATCGGTGTCGTCAAGGTGGATGAGGTCCTGGTTGGAGCGGGCGCCGACGAGGATCGAGTAGGTGCTGGCCTCCGTGACCGGCGAGTCCGGCCGGTCGTTAACCATCGTCCAGGCGAGCAAGCCGTCTCGGGTCCACAGGGCCTGATCCGGCCCGGGCCACCGCCACGGCTTCATGGGCAGCGCAGTCCACGCAGTTGTGAATCGCGCGACGTCGGCCCGGCTCACGTCGATGGCCCCGAGTCCCAAGCGGCCGCCGAACACGGCCTCGACCAGTGTGAAGTGCCAGAGGAACTCGTCCAGGCGTTCTCCCGTCTCGGTCCAGCCCGCTCCCGGTTTGTTCTCCCGCTCCCAGACCAGCGGGTTGCCGCCGCTGTCCGGCACGCCCCACAGCCACACCGATTGGGTCTCGATTCCCACGAGCAGCATGTCACCGTCCATCTCGCGCCCGGCCGGCACGTGGTTCTGGCGCATCACCGGAGGGTCCCACCGGCCCGCCTGCCGGTGCCACCTGGCCAGGGCGGCTGGCAGGTCGCCGGCCGCTGATTCCGGCACGTCCCGCGAAGGAGGCCCGAACCACGCCGTCAGGAAACGCTGCGGCTGATCCGGGCCGAAGGCCGCGGCCGGCGCCAGGTCATCGCTCACATCGGTGATGATGCCTGACGATAGCCGGGTTCGCTGCCGGGTTCATCCAGGCGAGCGTCGCTGCCCGTGGCGGGGCTGACGCCAGATCGCGGAGGATGCATACGGTGAGCATGCCCAACGCGTAAGGTCCCGGTGTGCCCGGTAATGAAGAGCCGCCGTATGAGGTGCTGGCCGCGCTGGCGGCATCGCTGCACCGGGAGCTGACCGAGGCGATGACTGCGCTGGAGCAGGCGCGGGTGGACCTGGCGCAGGCCCGGGAGCGGATCGCTGAGCTTGAGGCCCCGGCTGAAGCAGAACCTGCGGAACTCCTCCAGGCCGCCGTCGGGCGAGGGGCTGGCCAAGCCGGCGCCGAGCCCGCGATCGCTGCGGAAGCGCAGCGGCCGCAAACCGGGCGGGCAGGACGGGCATAAGGGGCGATGCTGGTGCAGTCGGCCCGGCCGGACCAGGAGATCCGGCACGAGCCGGGCTGCTGCGGCCGGTGCCGCGCCAGGCTGGCGGACCGGCCGGTCACCGGGGTGGAGCGCCGCCAGGTCTTCGACGTAGGCGGGCCAGGGTCCGCAGTTGCTTTCAGGTCGGGAAGGGCGGTGCAAGTCCGGGAACATGGGATAGTGGCGGACATTCAGTGTGGCGAGCTCCAGTCCCTCGGTAAGCGCGGTCGCGGCAATCAGGTAGTCACCGAGGCCGATCCTAGCGGCCCGGGCAGGCGGGCGGCGGGAATCACCTGCACGCCCAGCCGGAGCCAGCCAGACTGTCCGGCGCTGGCCGACGGAACTGGCCGTTACACGTAGTAATTAATCGCAACTGTCTTGTGGTTTCCGCGCAGACCGCCGGAGCCGTGCGTCCGGCTGTCATGTCGGGCGCGCGGGTGGTGGCGCACAGCCCTGCCCGGTTCCGGGCTGGCCGTGGCGGGCCGGGTCGTCAGCTGCGCAGGTCGTCGATGAGCGCGGTGATGTCCTTGACCGTCGAGCGCAGCATCGGGATCCGGGTGGCGGCGACCAGCCGCGCGGCCACCGGGGCGGTCACGTCGATCAGGTGGTAGGTCCGCGCGCAGCTTGGTGACTTGTCATGCACCCAGTACAGGATGACGCCCATCGAGTACAGCCACAGCAGCTCAGGCAGCCGCTCGCGCACGTCGCCGGTCATCCGCGCCGACGACCCGTCCACCACCTCGCGGTAGAGCGCAATCGACGCGTCCCTGGCCAGACTTGACTCTTTGCTGAACGGGCTCAGCGGGCTATCCGGCTCGGCCGCGTGCTTGTAGAACGTGGCAGCGAACGCGTGGTAGGGGGCCTGGACGTCGATCAGCGCGCGCAGCGTGCCGCGGAGCCGGGCGCCTAGCTCGGTCTGGCTGGCGAGCACGGCGCGGCTGGCGGCCAGGTGCTCAGCATGGCCGATGGCGTAGAACTCCTGGATCAGCTCCTCCTTGGAGCCGAAGTAGTAGTAGGCGCTGCCCGTGGAGACCCCGGCCCGGCTGGCGATCTCGCGCATCGTGGCGGCCTCGTAGCCACGCTCGCGGAACAGGGCCAGGGCGGCCTCGACGATCGTGCTCTTGGTCTGCTGCGCGCGCGGCGTCAGGTCGGCTGCTGCCACATCGGTCAACGTACAGCACGCCCGGGCCGTGGCCGCAAGAGCACAGGCAAGGCCGCGCGCGCGCCCGAGCCGGGCGGGTAATCCGCGGGCCCGGCGGGATCACGCGCGGCCGGCCTGCCGGTGCCAGGACTGCCGGTACCGGCGTCAGTCGGGCCGGGATCATCGGAGGCTGCCGTCCCTGGGCTGGATCCGCCGGGACCAGCCCGAGTCGGCCAGGACCGGGGGCGGCGGAGCCGGCTGAAGACCATCGTGCTGACGACATGCAGCACGCTGAGCACCAGCAGCAGCTCGCCGAGCTTGGCCGACACCAGCTGCAGCGCCTGGGCCGGGCTGCCGACATGCGACCAGACCTGCATGGTCAGCGCGATGAAGCCCATGCTCAGCAAGTAGAACGCCACGACCAGCAGGCGGCTGATGGCCTCGGCTGCGCCGTCCTGGCCGCCGGGCATCGCTCCAAGGAACGTGCGGCCACTGCGGGACAGGGCCCGGCCGACCATGCCGACCAGGGCGAGGCTAACGGTGAAGTAAAGGAGATTGGTCATGATGACGGCCAAGGCAGCCCCTCCTCAACGAGGACTTGAACATGTTCAAGTTTGCCTCCGCAGGCATCCCGGCGTCCAGGCTCGCGGCCTATGATCCTGAACACGTTCAACTTCGGAGAGCGCCGGCCGGGGCCGATCACGGGCGGCAAAGCCTGGCTGAGGCTCGTTGCCCGGCCTGACGCGCTGCTCGTCCTCCTTCGGTGCCCGGGCCTTCATGCCGGGTCCCCGGGCCCTGGCCCATCGGGCCGGGCCGGGCCGCCCAGGCAGGCGGGGCGGCAGGAATTACGTGCACCTGACGGCCGGAGTCGGCCAGACGGGGTACGTGGCGGCAGCAATGCCCGCGGCCCGCCACGGTAGCCTGAGGTCGCCGTCACCGCGCGTGCCGCTTGCGGCTAATGCGACAGGCAGCCGGCCGTCCTCCGCCCGCCGGAACTGGCCGTCACATCTCGTAATCAAACGCAGAGCGACCGTCTTGTGGGTTCCGCGCCGATCGCCGATTACGAGGGCGAGATGATCAGCTTTCCATGGCGTACAGGCGCTTCCAGATTATCCAGTTCGGCGTACAGCGTGAAGCCTTCGCGGAACGTGTCAAGTGAGGGCGTCTGCTCACGCATGTGATCAGTTTACTTCTGGAATCCGCCGACCCGTCTAGGGCAACTACAGTCCCGTCGCATTCGACGCATCACATGCGGCACCTACGATAGGCCCTTTCACGCCAATGGATGCGCTACTGCAACCTCGGTACCGACGGCGAAGCCCTAGCGAACATCTCGGTGATCTCCCGGACTATGAAGTAGGGGATATCCCGATCCTGGGTGCCTACTCTTCCTGGAAGCTCGTCGCCCGAGGCTCTTTGGTTGTACCCTGCATGTGCCTCAAGGTTGTCATATGTGGCGCAAATAAGCGATATAGGGGTGTTGGGTGGCATCAGTATCTGGATACGGAGCCTTCATTTCGTATAGCCATCAGCATGACAATGTGCTCGGCCCGGCGCTCCAAGCAGGCCTGGAACGTTTCGCGAAGCCCTGGTACCGGATGCGGGCGATGCGGGTATTCCGTGACACTGCCAATCTTGCGGCAAATCCGGCGCTGTGGGGGTCCATCGAGGACGCGCTGAGATCGTCGCAGTGGTTCATCTTGCTGGCGTCGGCGGACGCGGCAAGGTCCGCATGGGTGGATCGCGAGGTGCAGTGGTGGCGGGCTAATCGCCCGCCGGAACGGTTGCTTATCGTGGGAACCAGTCCCGGCCTGGCATGGGATCAGTGCAGACAGGACTGGGCTGCAGGCGCTCCGGTGCCGCCAGCCCTGCGCGGCGCGTTCACCGAGGAACCACTCTGGGTTGACCTCAGCGACGTACAGCTCGGCGGCCGCGGGCCTCAGATCCCGACGGACCGGATCGCCGCAGTGGCCGCCGCCATTCGCGGCGTGCCAAAGGACCTGATCATCGGTGAGCACCTGCGGCAACACCGGCGTACGATGCGGCTAGCCCGCGGAGCGGTCGCGGTACTGGCCACACTAACCGCACTTGCCATCGTGGCCAGCTTCGTCGCAGTCGCGCAGCGGAATAGCGCGCGCACCCAGGCAAGAATTGCTATATCACGTGAACTAGCGGCGGTCTCCATCTCGAATCTCACTACCCACCTCGACATCGCGCAGCTGCTCGCGGTTGCTGCATACCGCATGGACCGCAACGCCCAGACCGAGGCGGCAGTATGGCAGGCGACGGCAGCCAGCCCGCATCTGGCGCGCTTCTTGCAGGCCGGGGATTCGGTGACCGCGCTTGCCGCTTCGGCCGCCGGGAACGTCGTAGTGGCGGGCACCGCCAGCGGCCACATCGCCCTGTTCGATCCTTCGACAGGACGCCGAAAGGACGTGGCAACTGGACACGGCGGAATCACTGATGTGGCAGTGAGCGCGGACGGCGGCACGGTAGCGGCCATCAACGGCTCGGCAGCTTTCCTCTGGCATACGGGGGCCAGCCGTGCCACACGCATTAACGGCATGCCATCGCCCTTCAGCGTGGCCGTGTCGCCCTCAGGACGGTTCGTTGCTGCCCTCAACCCTGTCCTCAGCGCCACCAGCGCGTTCGCAGCCTCGGTCGTGATACGGGACACGAGGTCAGGCGAGAACACCAGCGCCCGCGCGGATGGGTTCATCAAGGTCGCTTTCCCCAGCGAATCATCGCTGGCCCTGATAAGCGGAACGGGCGACTGGGAAAGGCTCAGCCCTGTTGACCTTCACACGACGTCTGAGTTCAGCGCACTGGAAACGCCCGCAGGAGACTTCCAATTCGGACTTTCACCTAATGGCAGATATGCCGGTTATGTAAAGTTCGGAGGTGTGGTGGCGTGGCCAACTACGTCAGCCGCAGCCTCTAATATCGGCAGGAGCACCGCCCTGGGCTCTGCTCCGGATGCACCCTCCTCTGACCTGGAAATCAGCCCTGACGGGACGCACGCCGCAACTGTGGAAAGCGGAGCCATCTACGTCACCGAGCTGTCCTCCACCTCAGGAGCAACGGGGAACAGCAGCACGCAATTGGCAGGCGCCGGTAACACCTCACTGGTGCACTTCCTGGGAAACAACAACCGGCTGGTGTCGGCGTCTGGCAGCAGCGTGGCGCTGTGGGATCTCGGGCAAGTCTCGCGCCTCAGCCGGCTGACGGGGGTGCAGATTCCATTCGCAGGCAACGTCGGGTTGCCGCCCAGCCTGCTGTCACCAGCCGGCGGGCACTTGCTCGCCATCGTCGGCGGTAGCTATACCGGCGCACAGGTCTACCGAACCGGTTCGCGGTTGACCCTGGCAAGCCGTCCGTCCGGCGCCTGGGCGGCACCGCTGTCACGCGGCGATCAGTTGCTGTTCGCCGGGTCCGGTCCGGACGGCCGATTTGAGGTCGCGGACCGCGGAGGGCAGATCCTGAGATCATGGCCTGGCATGCAGTTCTCGCCAGTGTCGGTGCGCATGCTGCCCGGTGGTGAACGATTTGCCGCCATTGACAGCAGCGGGGCGGTAAGAGTGTACGACCTCGCCTCCGGCGCGGTCCGGCAGGTCGCCGCCACCACGAAATTCACCGTACGTCCCGAGCAAGCCGATATCAGCCCCGATGGCAGCGGCGCCGTGATCTCCGAATGGGGTGATAGCCCGGCAAGCCCCTTCGGCTCGATCAAGGTGGTATATGTCGACTTGCAGACCGGGAAATCCCGCACGGTGGGCACGGGCGGCGCCAACGGAGTGCTGTTTACCCGGGACGGGCTGATCCTGCAACAGGCCACGGGCGCACTGCAGATATGGAACACGACCGGCACAAAGCTACTTCGCACCCTGCCTGGCGCCGGCGGCACGGCCGCTCCGCTCGCAGCCTCGCCCGATGGGGCGCTAGTGGCCAGGCTGCACGGCGACGGCACGGTGTCGGTCACCGATCTCGCGACAGGTGACGTGCTCGCGACCTTCAGCTTGCCCGCACCCGCGAACTCAACCGCCGCCGATCCTTGGGACGCGACTGCCATGATGTTCACCCCGGATGGTCACGATCTGCTGACCGCTACCTCCGGAGGAGAGCTGACCAGCTGGACCATGGACGGCTCGGGCCTTATCCGCACAGCATGCGCGTCGGTTGGGCGAGACCTGACAGCCGCCGAATGGCGGCAGTACGTTCACACCGATCCCCCCTCAGACCTTTCCTGCGGGAGCGAGCCACCCCATTAACTCTGAGCGCCGATGCGCCATGGCGCCGGGACCGATGTGGGACTTGGACAACACCCCTCTAGAGGTTGAGTGTTGGCACACCAGCGCGACAGAACGACCTGTTCTGGACGATTCCAGCGAGCCAGACCGTCATCGTCGCTGACATACAGAGCGGTTCCTGTTCACGGTTAGGTCGCGGATTGTGACGGCCTCGCGGCCGTGGTCATCGGGCGCTGCAGCCCCGCCTGGCGGCGGCAGCCGCCAGGCGGGGCTCTGGCAGGCAGTGTGGTTACCGGGCGGCGCCCGCGATGTAGGCCGCGACGATATAGGTGGCGTGCCGGTCCAGGCTCCCGCGGGCACGGTCGTACCGGATCGTGGTGCGCGGGTCAGCGTGGGAGGCGGCTTCCTGGACGTCGCGCAGCGGCACGCCGGCGTCCAAACTGGTAGTGAGCGGTTTACCAGGGTGATGACATCGCAGGTCATCGGCGCTTTGCTGCCGGACCTGGCCTGCTCGCCGCGCAGGTCTCGGCAGCTGCGGCGCAGGCCCGGGCCGTTCACGCCTTTCGGGGAATGTTGCATTGGATGCAACTCCGCCTATTTGGGCGGCGGTGATGAACGCGTGTCTGAGCGTGTGCGGTCCGACGGGCTTGGTGATCCCGGCGCGGCGCGCGAGCTTGCGGACGATCCGCCCGGCGCCGTGCCGGTCCAGGCGGCGTTCGCCTTCGGTGAGGAAGACCGGCCCGTCGCAGCGTTCGCCGGTGGCCAGGTCGATCGCCCGGGCGGTGCGCGGGGCGAGCGGGATGGTGACGACCTTGCCGCCCTTGCGGGTAATGGTCAGGGTCCGGTGGCCACGCTCCAGGCCCAGGTGCTCTATATCAGCGCCGGTGGCCTCGGAGACCCTCAGCCCGTTCAGCGCGAGCAGCGAGATCAGCGCATGCTCGGTCGGCGGGCCAAGCCCGGCGGCCACCAGCAGCGCGCCCAGCTCGTTGCGGTCCAGGGCGGTGGCATGGGACTCGTAATCCAGCCGCGGCCGTCGCACGTGAGCGGCCGGGGAATGGTCCAGGAGCTCTTCCTCGACCGCGTACCGGTAGAACCCGGCAATGGTACACAGCCTGCGGGTGACGGTCGCGCGGGCGCGACCCCTGGCCTCGAGTTCTCTGGCGAAGCCTTCGATGTCGGCGCGGCGGACCGCGAACAGCGGCAGGGAGCGGGCGCGGCACCAGGTGGTGAACTGGCGCAGGTTCATCGTGTAGGCCTCTCTTGTCAGTCCGCGGTATCCGGCCAGGAACCCGGCGAGGGCGAGCCGTTCGGGGTCGGTGAAGGCGGGCTGGATCGTGGCGAGGGCAGTGGATGGGGCGGCAGTGGTCATCGGGCACCTCCGGGACGGGCTGAGACCCGGGAGGCTGGGCCAGCTGCGGGTCCCAGCGATTAAGCGGAAACCCAACGTAAACCGGCCCAGCTGGTCACGCCACGTCACAACCGGCTGGAAGCTCGAGCGAAGCCAGCACCGCGAGAGACGCTCCAGACCGCCGACTCGGTGTCGGCGGCTTTGATCGGGGTCGATTCCAGGGTTGAACGCAGATCAGCCAATTATGCCCAGCCCCGGAGTCAGTCTGGCGATGCCGATGGCGGATCTGTGCGGGGTGGTGCGGCTGTGCACATCAGCCGGCCTCGATTGCAGACGGGTGCCGGGCCAGCGGGGTGACCTCAACCTGCATGAAGGGGAACAGCGGGAGCGTCCACAGCACCTCGTGCAGCGCGTCGTTGGAATCGACGTCGAAGATGCTGATGTTGCTGTAGCGGCCCACCACCCGCCACAGGTGCCGCCACACTCCCTGCCGTTGCAGGTCCTGTGCCCGCTGCTTCTCCTCGGCGAGGAGCCGGGCGCGTTCCTGCTCGGGCAGGTCCCGCGGGATCGAGACGTCCATCCGGACCTGGAAAAGCATGGCGTCGTCCTTGGGGTGTCGAGCCGTGGTGCGGGCTTAGGGACCGGCACACCCGTCTTGAGGATCAGGCTGGTTCGAGCTGGAAGTCGTATTCGGCGCGGGCGACGCTGTCGCTGTCGGTTTTCGGGTTCAGGATCAGCTCCGGCTTGGTTGCCTGCGCGATGTCGGAGTCGAGCCACTCACCGTCGGTGAAGTACAGCTGTGTGGTGATGGTGCGGTGCCTTTTGGCGCGGATCATCAGGTGCAGGTGCGCCGGCCGCCAGGGGTGCCAGCCGGCCGCCTCGATCAGCTTGCCAGTGGGACCGTCGTGCGGGATCTGATAGGGCGCGGGCTGGATGGTGTCGATCTCGAAACGGCCGTCTTGGCCGGTGACGACCACGCCGCGCAGGTTTCCTTCCGGCACATGCGGGGCGAAACCGGAGTAGTAGCCGTCCGCGTCGGCCTGCCAGGTGTCGACCTCGGCGCCGGCCAGCGGGGTCCCGTCGATGTCGCGGACCTGACCGGTGAAGATCAAGGGCGTGCCCTTCTCGCTGGGCCGGCGGGGCAGGGATGCCCTGGCGCCGAGCCGGGCCTGGGCGGGCAGGTAGTACGGTCCCTCAATCGTGCCCTTGGTGCCGTGCTGAGTCCGGGAGGCCACCTCCTCGACGACGTGTTCTACGAACACGTCGAGGAACAGCGGCCACTCGCCGGTCTCGCCGACCTCGATCATCCAGGCCTTCGCGGCCTGGTATTCCGGGTAGGTGACCTGGTACTCGCTGACGGCTTCATGGATGCCGCGCAGGACCGCGGTCACGACGGCGGCGACCCGTTCGGCCGATATGGCGGCGGCGCCGCGCTCGGCCAGGCTGGCCTTGAACGACTTGCTGGCCGACGCGCCGGAGTCGGCGGCGGTGGGTGAGTCCTGGATGGTGCTCATGATGATGCTTCTCCTTTTCCGCCGGCGGGATCAGCGGTGATCTGGGTTTTGTAGATTGCGGGTGTCGCTGGCGGCCGTCAGCCGTCGTGCCGGTAGTGGCGGAGCTTGTCCTCATCGATGTCAATGCCGAGGCCGGCGCCCTGGCGGACCAGCACGGTGCCGTCCTCGATGATCAGGGGCTCGGTGAGCAGGTCGTCGCGCATGTCGAGGAAGTTGGACAGCTCACCGGCGTGGCGAGAGGTGGCCTCGTAAGCGGCGCCGAATGCCGCGTTGCACACCGAGCCGATCTGGCTGTCGATCTGGTTGCCGATGACCACCTCGACGCCGAGTCCTTCGCACAGGTGGTGGATGCGCTGTGAGTGGGTGAATCCGGTGCGCGCGGTCTTGATCGAGACACCGGTCGCCGATCCGCCGAGGATCTCCCGGGTCACCTCGGCGGCCCGCGACGCGCTCTCGTCGGCGTAGATGGGGATGGTGCTGTGCTGCACCAGCCAGCGCCGGCCGGCAATGTCGTCGGCCGGGCACGGCTCCTCGGCGAGCAGCAGTCCGACGTCCTGAAGCTGGTGCAGCGCACGGGCGGATTCGGCGGCGGTCCACCCGCGGTTCCCGTCGATGTAGAGCTCGGCATCCTCGCCGAGGGCCTCGCGCAGGGCCCGGCAGGCGGTGACGTCGAGCTGGACCGGCCGCCGTCCGACCTTCACCTTGAAGGTGGTGATGCCGTACTGCTCGCGCACACGAAGGGCGTCGTCGACCATCTCGCCGGGGGAGGCGAACCCGACCATGTGGGCGGCGCGCATCCGGTCGGTGTAGCCGCCGAGCAGCTCGGTGACCGAGACGGCGAGGCTCTGGCCGATCAGGTCCCACAGCGCGATGTCGATCGCGGCCTTCGCGGCCGGGTTCCCGACCGTGCGGGCCATGCGCGCATGCGCGGTCTCGCGGTCGAGCGGGGATAGGCCGTCCAGCTGCGGGCCGAGGAGGTCCGCGATCACGGACCTGATGCTGCTTTGCGTCTCGCCGTAGGTGAACGGCCGTGGCGGAGCGTCCGCGGTGCCGACGAGGCCGTCGTCGGTGTAGACGCGGACCAGGACGTGCTCGGCGGCCGTCACCTCCCCGGTGGCGAAGCGCAGCGGCTTCAGGTACGGAATTGAGTACGGGATCGTCTCGACGCGAGTGATCTTCATGTCGGTGCTCCTTATCCGGGCTCCGGTAATCCGGGGCTCCGGCGCGGGGCTGAACCGCAGCCCGTGCGGGCGAGTCAGCCGAGGAACTCATCGACGGCATGGACGGTCTGGTCGTACTTCTCTACTTGCGGGATGTGGCCGCAGTCGTCGATGATGGCGACCTTGCTGCCGGCGATGCCGTTGGCGAACTCGCCGGCGTAGGCGACGTGGGCGAGCTTGTCCTCGCGGCCCCAGATGATCAGGGTGCGGGTGCTGATCCGGTGCAGCCGGTCGCGCAGGCCCCGGTCTGGGATCGGCCAGGTGAACTTGCCGGTGCAGCCGAACGCCCAGACCAGGCCGGCGATGGCGGCCCGTTGCCGTTCGGGGTCGTCCGGGAGCGCGAGCATGGCCCGGGCGGCGAGGCTGTCCGGGTCGTGGAACAGCAGCGCGGGCAGGCGGTCTGCGGGGGTGGCGATCCAGTTCGCGGTCGGGTGCTCGTCAAGCCACAACCCGATCGGGTCGAGCACGACGAGCGCCGAGAGCAGGTCGGGGAAGTGGGCCGCGAGCTCGCAGGCCAGCATGCCGCCGAACGACTGGCCGACGACCACCGGCGTGACCAGCCCGAGCTTGCGCACGAGCTCTTCGTAGAGCAGGACGACGTCGGTCAGGTCGTCGACCTGGTGGACGGCGTAAGGGTCGCCCAGGCTGGTGCCGGGGAACTCCGGCGCGTAGACGGTGTACCGCTCGGCCAGGTGGCTCAGGAACGGGTCCCACGCCAATCCGGCCGCGGGGTGCAGGTAGAGCAGCGGAGAGCCCGCCCCGGCCACCTTCACGCGCATCGTGATGCGGCCGTCCCAGACCTGGATGGTCTCTTCGCTGATGGCCGGTTGGGTATTCATCGTGCCGCCGCCAATCCTGTGTTCGCGGGAAGTTCCTGGGTGCCCGGCGAGCCGCCGAGGCGCTCGGGCCACCAGTGGTGCTGGTGCCCGGTATCGGTCCACAAGTCACGCAGGTGCGGCAGGACCTCCTCGGAGAACAGCTGGATGTTCTTCATCACCAGGTGCCGCGGCAGCGAGCCGAAGCTGAGCATGGCGTGCAGGTTGCCGATGCCGTACTCCCGGCAGAACTCCCTCAGCTGGTCGCGCACGGTCGCCGGGCTGCCGGCGATCACCACGCCGGCGTCGACCAGGTCGCGATAGGTGGCGGTCTTCATCTGGTAGTAGAGCCCGAAGTCACCGGGATCCTTGAGCAGGGCCTGGACGCCGCGGATGTCGATGCCGCCGGGCAGGCCCAGCTTTTCCATCGGGATCGAGCCGAGCCCCTTGCGGAAGCCGTACTCCAGGTGCTCGGCGTAGTCCCGCTCGGCTTGCTCGTCGCTCTCGGCGACCGCGACGGTCTGCAGGAAACCCAGCCGGTAGGGGTTGCGGGGGACGCCGACCTGGTCGGCGATCTCCCAGAAGCGGTCGAAGATGCGCTTGCCCGTGAGCTTGGCGCCGAACCAGCTGAGGTAGGTGAACCCGAAGCCGCGCTCCAGGCACATCCGCATGGTGTTGGGGTTGCCGATGCCAGTGATCCAGGTCGGCAGGTCGGCCTGCAGCGGCCTGGGCCACATGTTGACCATGGGGTACTGGGAGAACTTGCCGTTCCAGGCGAACGGTGCCTGCTCTTTCCAGGCGCGCAGCACCAGCTCGAGGTTCTCGTCGAAGCGCTTGCGCACCTCGATCGGCGGGACGCCGTTGTTGATGCTGGAATCGTACGACAGTCCGACGACGAGGCCGGGGACCAGGCGCCCGCCGCTCATCACGTCGATCATGGCGTACTCCTCGGCGGCCCGGAGCGGCTCCCGCGACTTGCCGAGCGAGCGGCCCATCGGAAAGATCCCCACGTCGATTCCCTCGGCCTCGGTCATGTAGGCCAGCGCGCTGGCCACCAGGTCCGGGTTGGGCACCATGTCATAGCTGCTCTGCCCATGCTCGGTGACCGCGACCGCGTCGAAGCCGGAGCGGGCGCCGAACATCAGCTCGTCCATGAAGTCGCGGATCGAGGAGTACACCCCCTCCCGCGTTGTCAGCGAGTACGGGACGCTGCACACCGACTCGTGGTGCTGCTCGAAGTCCTCGGGCAGATAGCGGTACGGCGCCTGCGCGAACAGCGAGATCTTCATGATGTCCTCCTAAGGGCGGGGTGCCCAGTGCGTCACGGGATGGTTCAGCTGGCCGTGGCCAGGTGGTGGACGAGCTGGGAGCGGATGATGCCGCCGCCAATCACTGGGTCGGACTCGATCACGCGCGGGTTGTCGAACAGCGACAGGCCGACCATCGCGAACCGGCCCCGGTCGAACAGCAGGGGCTCCTCGTCGCCGCTCACATCGGCCTCGGCTACCTGCCCGAGCTGGAGGACGTGGTCACCTCCGTCGTAGGCCTGCCAGGGGCGGCACCGGAATGTCGCCAGAGCGCCGTTGAGTACCGGGGCCAGGCCGTCGGCAGAGGCCTTCCAGTCCACCCTCAGTCCGTCGCGCGGCCGGCCAGCAAACTGCATGGCGATATCGAACTGGGAGGCCTTCAGGACGTTGATGGTGAACGGGACCTCCGACAGGTGACAGGCCGCCTTGGCCGTCCGGGCCAGCGACACCAGGATCAGCGGCGGGTCCATCGACACGGAGGTGAACGAGTTCACCGTCACGCCGCGCGGCTCGCCGTCAGTCACGTAACTGACCACGGCGACGCCGGTGACGAACCGCGACAGGCAGAACCGAAGGTGGCCGGGCTCGGGGCGGTTCGTGTGCATCAGGTGACTCCCTCCGGACGCCGCCGCGTGTGACAGCAGTCACTTCCCTGTGGTGACATCACGCTAAATCCCGTGGTATTGAGTAGTCCAACACCGAAAAGTTCAGCGATTAAGACATTTCTAAGCTCAATGTGAGGCCTGCGGCATGGAACTACGGCACCTGGAGTACTTCGTGGCCGTCGCGGAGGAGCTCAGCTTCACGCGGGCCGCCGAGCGCCTGACGATCGCGCAGTCGCCTGTCTCCCAGCAGATCAGGAAGCTTGAACGAGAACTCGGGACGGCCCTGTTCGACCGGACCACCCGGTCCGTCGAGCTCACCGAGGCGGGCCGGATCCTGTACGCCGAGGCCATCGCGCTGCTGGCCGCCAGCCACCGTGCCGCCGACAACGCCCGGCTGGCGGGACAAGGGCACCTGGGCCGGCTGGCGCTGGCGTTCACCGGGTCGGCGACCTACGAGCTGATGCCGCTCCTCGTCAGGGCCTACACGCAGCGGTTCCCCAACGTGACGCTGGAGGTCCGCAGCGAAATGCTCACCCCGGCACAGGTCGGCGGCCTGCTCGAGGGCAGCATCACGGTCGGCCTGCTCAGGCCGCCGGTGGCCGCCGACGGCCTCGTCGTCGAGATCCTCCGGCACGAGCCGCTCGTCGCGCTACTCCCGGTCACCCACCCGCTCGCCACGCAGATCAACCTCGAGCTGACCGACCTGCGCGAGGAGCCGTTCATCGGCTACCCCAGCTCACCGCCCTCCTCGGTCTACCAGGCCGTCACCAGCGCCTGCCGTCAGGCCGGATTCTCCCCGCACGTCCGCCAGGAGGTCGCCGAGACCTCCAGCCTCGTCGCCCTGGTGGCCGCCGGGCTCGGAGTGGCGCTGGCGCCGGCTTCGGTCCGGCATCTCCGCATCAGCGGAGTCACCCACCGGCCGCTCCGCGGACCAGCCCAGGCCACCGTGCCGCTCGCCGTCGCCTACCAGAAGGGCCCGGTCTCACCGCTGGTCCGCGGCTACCTCGAGACCACCCGCGCCGTCCTGAGAAGCCAGAAGCAACCCTCACCCGGCCCGTCGTTCAGGCCCGAAGAACCGTTCCTTCCAGACAGCATCTGATGCCGGCCGCTCCCTAGCGGCGATGCAGGCCGCCTGTGCTGGACGCTCCCCCCTTTCCACGCAGAGAGGTCGCTACCGGCGACGTGGGCTCGCACGCAGATCACGGGGTTTGGGATGCTGATCCTGGCCCGACGCCGACTGACTAACACGCCTCTCGGGCGGGGCGCTTACTGCGCGGCCCGGCCGCCGCGATAGCCATGGCCCGTCAGCTGGGAGGGCGAGTCCTCTCTCGCGCACGCGGAACGGGGCTGTCCCGAAGCTTGGGACCCCTCAGGCTTGGTGGGGCCGGGAGGCGGATCCGCTGGGCGTGTCGTATCCGCGGTCTTGCCGCGGGGACTGCTGGTCGTTGTCGTGCGGGCTGGCCTGGCTGTCGTGCGCTGGGCTGGTGGCCCAGCTGGCGAGCAGGCTCAGTGCGTCGTGCGAGGGGGAACCGGGCTCGGTGGTGTAGGTGAGCAGGCTCTGGCTAGGTTCGGCGGGGATCGGGAAGGACTCGTAGGGGAGATCAAGGTCCCCGACGACCGGGTGGCGGATGAGCTTGACGCCGGTGGTGTGGATCCGGACGTTGTGGGCGGCCCACCGGACCCGGAACTGGTCGCTGCGGGTGGACAGCTCCCCGATCAGGTCCGACAGCCCCCGGTCGCAGGGATCGCGGCCGGCCTCGGCGCGCAGCATAGCGACGGTGTCGCTGGCAACCTTGTCCCAGTCGCGGAAGAACTCGGTGGCGTGCGGGTCGAGGAAGAGGAACCGGGCGTTGTTGGCCGGCCTGCCCGGGTCGGCGTAAACCGGTGAGTAGAGCGCGTACCCCAGGGCGTTGGCGGTCAGGATGTCCAGCCGGCCGTTAAGCACGAGCGCGGGCGTGCCGGTCATCGAGTCGATGACGCGCTGGACCGCGGGCCGGACGTGTTGCGGGGCAGGCCTTCGGCGCGGCCGGCGGGTACGGCCGGCGGTCCGGATCAGGTCGAGCAGGTGCGTCCGCTCAGCGTCATCGAGTTGCAGCGCGTGCGCGATGCCGTCGATGACGCTGTCCGAGACGCCGGTGGCGTTGCCGCGCTCGAACCGGATGTAGTACTCGGTCGAGATCCCGGCGAGGACGGCGACCTCCTCGCGGCGCAGGCCCGGGACCCGCCGGTGCTCTCCCCGGTACACGGGCAGCCCGGCCTGCGCGGGGCTGATCCTGGCCCGGCGCGTGCTCAGGAACGCCCCGATATCGCCGCGGACGGCGGCCGGGTCGCTCGTGCCTGCCATGTCTGCCACTGTACGAGAGGTCCCGCCTGGCTGGGGGTCCCTGCGAGTACCCCTCTCATCAGGGTCTGCCACCTCGCCGCGCTGGCTGGTTGTGTGGACAGTGCCACCGCGGAAGACGCGGGGTGCGGCACATCAACCAGAAAGAAGTTCACCCACATGAGGGACAACAAGGTCTGGCTCATCACCGGGGCCGGCCGCGGCATGGGCGTCGACATCGCAAGGGCCGCCCTGGCCGCCGGTGACGCGGTGGTCGCCACCGCCCGTAAAGCCGGCAGCGTCACCGCCGCCCTGGGCGAGCACGACGACCTGCTCGCCGTCAAGCTCGACGTCACCGACCCCGCCGACGCCGAAGCCGCCGTGAAGGCGACGATCGAACGGTTCGGACGCCTCGACGTGCTAGTCAACAACGCGGGCAACTTCAACGCCGGGTTCTTCGAGGAGATCAGCCCTCAGGACTTCCGGGCGCAGATCGAGACCACCCTGTTCGGCCCGGTCAACGTCACCCGTGCGGCACTTCCGGTCATGCGCGCCCAGCGCTCCGGCCTGCTCATCACGATCTCCTCGACCGCCGGCATCGTGGGCCAGGAGTTCTGCACCGCCTATGCCGCCTCCAAGTTCGGGGTGGAGGGCTGGATCGAGTCGCTGACCCCCGAGGTCGCGCCGTTCGGGATCCGCACGATGCTCGTCGAGCCCGGCTTCTTCCGCACCGAGCTGCTCACGCCGGAGTCGACGCAGTACGCCGTCTCCTCGATCGGCGACTACGCCGAGCGCACCGAGCAGACCGTCGCCGGCTGGAAGAGCATGAACGGCCTGCAAAGCGGTGACCCCGCCAAGCTCGCCGGCGCGCTGGTCCAGCTCGCAAGGCAGGACGAGCCGCCGCTGCGCTTCGCGGCCGGCGCCGACGCCGTGAGGGCTCTCGAGCAGAAGGCCAGGGATCTGCTTGCCCAGGCCGGCGCCTACCGCGAACTGTCCGGCAGCCTCGCCCACGACGCCTGAGCCACCGCCCGCCGGAAGCGATCAGGCCAGCCGGCTCCCGCGCAGGCGCAGGCACGAGCAGCATGCGCGCTCGCCTACCGCGAGGTCCCACGCCAGCAGGCGGGCTACCTGGCGCGCTCGTCGAGCTGAACGGCCGCCCGCTGCCAGACCTGCACCACGTGAGGGCGGCGCCCCGCCGCCTGCCCCAGCGCCGTACATCCAGAGAAGACGGACAACACCCATGACACCGAAACTGGCCGGCACCGCCGCGCTCGTCACCGGCGCGAGCAGCGGTATCGGCGCCGCCACCGCCCGCCGGCTCGCCCAAGACGGCGCCTGCGTCGCGCTCGTGGCCCGCCGCCGCGACCGCCTGGAGGCCCTCGCCGCCGGCATCGAGAACGCGGGCGGCACCGCGCTGGCCGTCGAAGCGGACATCACCGACCGCGCCCAGGCCGAGACGGCCGTCCAGCAGGCCGCCGGGCAATTCGGGCGGCTGGACATCCTGGTCAACAATGCTGGCCTGATGTTCCTGGGCCCCGTCGCCGGCGCGGACCCTCAGGAGTGGGACCGCATGATCGCCATCAACGTGCAGGGCCTGCTCTACACCACCCGCGCCGCCCTGCCGCACCTGCTGCAGGCCGCCGAACAGGGCCCGCGCTGGGTCGCCGACATCGTCAACATCAGCTCGATCGCCGGCCGCGTCGCCTGGAACGGCTACGGCGTCTACAGCTTCACAAAGTTCGGCGTGAACGGATTCACCGAGTCCCTGCGCCAGGAAGTCACCCAGCGGCACGTGCGCGTCGGCCTCATCGAGCCTGGCGGCGTCGCGACCGAGCTGGGCTCGCACAACAAGCCCGAGATCCGCAACGAGATGATCGACCCCTTCTACGAGCAGACCGAGGTCCTCGCCCCCGAGGACATCGCCGACGGCATCGCCTACATGGTCACCCGCCCCCGCCACACCGCCATCGGCGAGCTGTGGATCATGCCCACCGATCAGGTCTGACCGCAACCGCTTCCCGGCCAAGACGAGCCGAAGCCCTCCCGCCCCGCGTGCCGGCACTGTCCGCGCTCATAACACGCAGATGAGGTCGACCGGACAGCAGGCCACCGATCTTGAGCACGCACACGGAGCCGGCGCGGCGAGACAGAACATTCGTTCTCCCCCGCCTTAGACAACTATCCAGTCAGCGGCCAGGACGTGCATATCGGCGGTTCCCGTTCGCGTTGAGGTCGCGGTCCGTAACCTTTTCACGGCGGTCGTCATCGGGTGACCGCGGGCCTGTCCGCCTGGCGGCTGTGACCGCCAGGCGGAGCTGCTGCCAGCCGGTGCGGGTTACCGGGCGGCTCCGGCGACGTAGGTGGCGACAATGTAGGTGGCGTGCCGGTCGAGGCTGCCGCGGGCCCGGTCATATCGCATCGTGGTACGCGGATCCGAATGCGAGGCCGCCTCTTGCACATCGCGCAGCGGTACCCCAGCATCCAGCGCTGCGGTAATGAACGCATGTCTGAGCGTGTGAGGGCTGACTTTCTTGGTAATCCCGGCCCGGTGTGCGACCCGGCGGACGATCCGCCCGCCACCGTGCCGGTCCAGCCGCCGCCCGTTCGCGGTCAGGAAGACCGGACCATCAGTGCGTTCACCGATGGCCAGGTCGATCGCGCGGTACGCGGCGCCAGTGGGACAGTGACGACCTTGCCGCCCTTACGGGTGATGGTCAGCGTCCGGTGCCCGCGCTCCAGGCCCAGCTGCTCGATGTCGGCGCCGGTGACCTCCGAGATGCGCAGCCCGTTCAGCGCGAGCAGGGAGATCAGCGCATGCTCGGCCGACGGGCCGAGCCCGGCGGCGACCAGCACGGCGCCGAGCTCGTTGCGGTCCAAGGCGGTGGCGTGAGACTCGCAGTCCAGCCGCGGCCGCCGGACGTGGGCGGCCGGGGAGTGCGCCAAGAGCTGTTCTTCGACGGCGTACTTGTAGAACCCGGCGATAGTGCACAGCCGCCGGGTGACGGTGGCGCGGGCACGACCCCTGGCTTCCAGGTCGCGGGCGAAGCCTTCGACATCGGCGCGGCGGACGGCGAACAGGTTCAGGGAGCGGGAGCGGCACCAGGTCGTGAACTGGCGCAGGTCCAGGGCGTAGGCCTCGCGGGTCAGGCCGCGGTATCTGGCCAGGAACCCCGCGAGCGCAAGTCGTTCGGGATCGGTGAAGGTGGGCTGGATGGTGACGAGGGCAGTGGATGGGACGGCAGCGGTCATCGGGTACCTCCGGGCCGGGCGGGGACCCGGGAGGCTGGGCCAGCTGCGGGTCCCAGCAATTGAGCGGAAACCCAAGGTAAGCCGCCTGGTCACGGCGTGTCACAACCTGCCGGGGGTCGGAGCGACACCCGCCGCTCGAGAAAGCTCCTGCCGATTACGAGCGCCTGGCAGCTACGCCGGTCAGGCGGGTGCGGGGCACATATCTTCCAGGTATGAGCATCGGTGGTTGCCGCTACGCGATCGGCTCCCTCGCTGTGGGCCACACATGGGCGGCGGGCTGCGATCAGGCTGGTGATGCGCGGAGGCGCCGAGGATCGAGGTCCTAAGCATCGAGCAGACTCGTGGGTCAGGCGAGCGGTCTCTTGCCGTTGGTTGCGGGGGATCCTGGCCCGCGAGCTGGGGCAGCTCATTCCGCTCCGCCGCGGGGTCCTGTCGGGTTGGTGCCAGCACTCTTGGCCGGGAATCCTGGCGGCAAGGTGAGGCGGCGGCTAAGGGCCGGGCCTGGCCTTTGGCGGCATCTGAGAGAATGTCTCCGCCTGCCTCGATCGAGCGGGCGATCTAGGTGGCCAGCCAGCGTGGGCTGCGTGGACCGCAGTCTGCGAGCTTCGATTGGCGAGGAGGTCGCCATGCGCGCTGTCACTGTCAGTGAATACGGAGGCATCCCGGTGGTGGGCGAGATACCTACGCCGGAACCGGGAGCGGGGCAGGTCCTGC
>WNGP01000361.1_pt1 | contig 34763 bp, 26 predicted proteins | sample 5407671 | NCBI WGS metagenome assembly WNGP01 (sample SAMN13153381, study PRJNA577476) | soil metagenome | isolation source: 40 cm soil or saprolite under Garry oak tree replicate 2 | place: USA:California | collected 2016-06-15 | reverse complement strand
CGCGGCGCCCGGCAGGAGCGAATGGCGGCCGGGCGCGCCGGCCGGCCGCGGCGACTCCCCGGCGCCGATGGACAGGACAGAGCCGAAGGCGGCCACGCCGGCCACCGTGCACATGGCCCACACGGCGGGGAAGCCTGCCAGCCGCATGATGACCGTGCCGACCAGGCTGCCCAGCGTGATGCCCAGCCACATGAAGATCCCGTAGAGCCCCACCACCCGGCCGCGCCGGGCCGGCGGGCACAGGCTGACCAGCCAGGCCGCGCCGCCGGTGTACACGGTGCCCTCGCCGATCCCGTGCAGCACCCGGATGGGCACCAGGATGCCGATGGCGCCCGCCCCGTAGTAGGCCAGCCCGGCCAGGGTGCAGATGACCGTGCCGCTCAGCATCAGCAGCTTGTAGCCGTGCCGGTCGGCCAGGCGCCCGGCCACCGGCCGGGTGACGACGGCGGCGGCCGAGATCGCGGCTACGGCCAGGCCTACCTCCACGTTGCCGCCGTGCAGCCGGTTCAGGACGAAGAACGGCACCGTGGCCAGGGAGGCGCCCACGCCGAGCAGGGAGAAGAAGATACCGCCGAAGATCGGCAGGAACGGGCGGTAAAAAGCCAGAGCCTGGCCGCCGGGCCGCATTCCCGCCTCCTAGGATCCGGCCGCGTCCGCCGGGACGGCGAGGAACAGGTGGGTGGGCAGGTGCACGGCGAGCCCCTCGTAGACCTCGCCGCAGACCGACAGGCCGGGCTCGGCGAACGTGTCCGGCGGCGGCTCGGCGACGCGGATCACCGAACGTCCCGCGTCGAGCAGCCTGACCGCCTCGGCGAAGTCGCCGGCCAGCGCCTGCCCCGGCGGGATCATCCGGGTCCGGCTGATCAGCGTCCCGTTGGCGGCCAGGTCGGCGAGCAGGCTGCCCCGCCCGACCAGGGTCCGGTAGTAGTCACGGGGGTTGACGATCATCGCGTGCGCGGTCGAGCCGGTCTGCTCGATCTCGTCGCAGGCGGCCAGGATCCCGTCCGCGTAGTCGCCCTGGTACGGCAGCCGGGCGATCTCCGGGTGGCTGAGCAGCCCGTGGCGGCCGATGGTCAGGGCCTGGTTCTCCGCGGTGGCCAACCTGACCAGCAGCCGGTGGTCGATGAACTCGGCTAGGCCTTCCGGGCGGCCAGCCAGCTCCGCGGGGATCTGCACCCACGCCCGGACCGGGTGGACCCGCGCCTGCGCGACGCCGAACCGGAAGGCCGCCTCCCGGCGCAGGCCCACCTCGGTCACCGCGGCGGCCTGCTGCGGGCTGGACCGCCCCTCGGTCCAGAACCAGGTGACCTCGTCCGGCGCCGCCTGCCTCTTGAGCAGGCCGCGCACGGTCAGCCGCGGCTTGGGCCGGTCCGGCTTGTGCGCGTCGGTGACGGTGTAGTCGTAGCTCACCTCCGTGCGTTCGCCGTGGACGGCGAACGCGGCGGCGAACGCGGCGCCCGGGGACAGCGTACCGGTGGCGGGGAGGGTGTCGGCGGTCATGCTTACTCCAGGTCATGCGCGTGTTGGACGATAAGCCGGTAGAACGGGTAGTGGTGGTCGTAAAAGGACCTGAGCACGGGGTGGTTGTCGACGGTGGCGGGGTAGGTGTTCCCGCCCGCGGCGAACCCGGAGCTGCGGATCGCGTCGAGGTGCCAGTGCCGGTGCCGCTGCCACTCGGGCCGGTCGCCTGGCGTCCAGGTCAGGGCGTCCGGCTGGAACGGCAGCCCGACCGCCGCGCAGTAGGCCCTGACGGCGGCGGCCGGATCGCGCAGCAGGTCCTCGGCCCGGATCACCAGCGGGCGGCCGCCGGTGGCCGCCCAGATCAGCTGGAACAGCTCGTACAGCCACTCGTAGCCGATCTCCGGGCAGGTCACGGTCGGCTTGACGGCGTAGTGCGAGCTGATCGCCTGCCGCGGGTCGCGGACCAGGAACGTGTGGGTCATCCAGGCGAGCTCACCGGGATGGCCGAACACGTAGTCGTACCGGTAGTCGAGCACTTCCTTGACGAAGACCGCGCGGACCCGGCCGAGCTCGGCGAGGCGGTCCACGAGCTCCCGGGCGGACCTGGCCGGCGCGCTGCCGCCGCCCGGCGTCGGCACCATCAACGCCTTGTCCTGGGCCAGCGCCAGGAAGGGCTCGTGCAGCACGGCGACGTCGCCCCGCTCGATCATCATGCGCAGGAACGCGGTGGACGCCGAGCGCGAGTGCGCCCACAGGACGATGACCGGCCTCACCCGGACCACCAGGCCGGCGCCCGGTCCCACCGGTGCCGGCGCAGGTCGCGGAGCAAGTCCTCCTCCAGCGACCGGCCGTCGCTCACCGCGAGGTTGGCCCGGACGTGCCCGGGCGTGCGCATGCCGGGGATGACCGTGCTCACCGCGGGATTGGCCAGGATGAATCGCAGCGCCAGCTCCGGCAGCGGCATGCGGTCCTCGATGTCGGCGGCCAGCCTGCCGTACCGCTCCACGCTGGGGCCCAGGTTCTCCGGGCCGAAGTAGGTGTTGCGCCAGTCGCCCTCCGGCCAGCTGCTTCCCGCGTGGATGGCGCCGGTGAGCGTCCCTTCGTCGAAGGGCACCCGGGCGATTACCGCGATGCCGTCGCGCTGGGCGCGGGGGAACAGCTCGTCCTCCGGGGCCTGGTCGAAGATGTTGTAGATGACCTGGATGGCATCGATCAGCCCGGTGTCCAGCGCGGCCAGGCAATTGGCGGGCTCCCAGCGGTTGACGCTGATGCCCACCGCGTCGATGACGCCCTCCCGCTTGAGGTCGCCGAGGGCCTCCTGCCACCGCAGGTCCTTCGCCCAGCGGTCCTCCCAGACGTGCAGCTGCATCAGGTCGATGCGGCCGACGCCGAGGTTCTCCAGGCTCTTGTAGGTGTACTCCCTGATGTACTCGGCCGGGAACACGTCGTCCAGGGTGTCGTCCGGGCCGGGCGGCCACTCCCGGTTCTTCGGCGGGACCTTCGTCGCGACGTACAGCCTGCGACCGGGGTGGCGGCGCAGCAGGGCGCCCAGCATCTGCTCGCTGATCCCGCGCCCGTAGGCCCAGGCAGTGTCGAAGAAGTTACAGCCGAGCTCGACCGCCTCGTCGAGGCACGCGGGCGCGATGTCGTAGTCCCAGCCGGTGAAGCCGCCCGGGCCGCCGCCGATGCCCCACATGCCGTAGCCGATCTCGGTGACCTCCCAGCCGAGCCTTCCCATCGTGCGGTAGCGCATGTCACGGCCCTCCTGGTGAGTGTGCCTGCGGCACGGCGGACAGGCCCTGGCCCGTCCGGGCCAGGTAGGCGTCGTAGGCGGCGATCGGGCCGTCCAGCGGCGCGTCGGCGAGTTGCCAGCGCTCCTCGAGCCGCAGGCACTCGTCCTTGCGGTACAGCGCCGGGTTGTCGGTGAGCAGCTCGTCGAGCGCCGCCCGCAGGACGGGCTCGGCCTGGCCGTCCGGCGCCGGGAGCAGCGCGGCCAGCGCCGGTAGCCCGTCGTCGTCGGCCTGCCGGGCCTCCTCGCCCAGCCGGGTCAGGAACTCGGCGCAGGCCGCCCGGGTGACCGGCGCCCCGGCCCGGGCCAGCGCCCCCGCGAAGCCGACGCTTTCCGGGTGGAAGACGTGCAGGGTACGGCCCCAGGCGGCGCGGTCGAGCACCGCGGCCGTCACCCGGGCCGCAGCGTAGTCGACCGGGGTGTAGTCCGACCGGATGCTGGCGTCCGGCCAGACGCCCACCCGGCGGATCGCCGCCAGCAGCAGGTGCGTCAGGGCCCGCGGGTTGGGGTGCACGTTCTCCTCGCTGGGCAACACCTCGCCGAGCCGGAGCACGGTGACGAGCGCCCCGCGGTCCCTGGCCTGGGCCAGGTACCGCTCGGCCACCCACTTGGACCGGCTGTAGCCGCGATCCGGCGGGACCGTCCCGGACGGGGTCCCGACCTCGGGCAGGCGGCCGGGCCGCCCGGCCGCCTCGGCGTTCAGCGCTGACAAGGTGGAGATGTAGTGCACCGGCACCGGGCGGCCGGACATCGCCAGCCGCAGCACCTCGGCGGTGCCGGTCACGTTGGCTACCCGGTGCGAGCCGTAGCCGAAGACCAGGTTCACCAGTGCCCCGTTGTGCAACACCAGGTCGCAGTGCCTGGCCAGGTGCTCCCAGGCCGCGGCGGCCAGGCCGAGGCCGGGCTGGCCGAGGTCGCCCGCGTAGCCGTCGAGCCGCTCGGCGAAGTGCGGCTGCCACAGGCCACGGGCGGCCAGCGCGGCCGCCACCCGCTGGGCGGCCTCGGCGTCACTAGCCGCCCGGGCCAGGCAGCGCACCCGCAGGTCCGTGCCGGCCAGCAGGTCGTGCACCAGGCGGCTGCCGACGAAGCCGGTGGCCCCGGTGACCAGCACGGTCCGCACCTCTGCAGCCGGGTCGGCCGCCCGGATCAGCGCGCGGCGAGCCGACGCAGTGTCCTCCTCCATCTGCGTGGCCTCGGCCTCCCGCAGCGCCGTGCTCGACTTCCGCGTGCCGATCAGCCCGGCCAGGCCGCGGGCCGTGGGGAACTCGAGCAGGTCCTGGGTGCACAGGTCGGCGACGCCGTATTCGTCGGAGAGCATCCGCACGGCGATCAGCGCCCGGATGGAGTCACCGCCCGCCTCCATGAAGTCCGCGTCGGCGCCGAGGTCGGGCTGGCCGAGCGCGACCCGGAAGGCCCGCAGGGTCAGCTCGGGCCAGGATGCCGGCTGCGCCGCGGCGGCCAGCCCGGCGCGGTCCGCGTCCAGTTCGTGGTCCAGCAGCGCCTGCAGCGACCGCCAGTCCACCTTGCCGCCGTCGCTGAGCGGCATCTGCCGCAGGACCAGGCAGTACCGCGGCACGCTCGTCCTCGGAAGCGTCTGGCGCAGGTGATCCCGCAGGCCCGAGGCAGTCAGCGTGCCGTCCCCGGCGGCGAACAGGGCCAGCGACCTGTCGCCGTCGCGCTCCGCGACCAGCACCTTGGCCTGGTGAACCCCCGGGCACCGCTGCGCCGCCGCCTCGATCTCGCCCAGCTCGATCCGGACGCCGCCGATCTTGACCTGGAAGTCCCTGCGGCCGGAGAAGAATAGCCTGCCGCGTTCGTCCAGGTACCCGAAGTCGCCGCTGAGGTAGAGGTGCTCGCCCGGGATCTGCCCGGGGACGTGGTTGGGGATGAACGCCTTCCGCGTCGCCTGGTCGTCGCCGTGGTACCCGGCGCCCACGCAGGCCCCGCCGATCGCGATCTCGCCGACCGTGCCGCGGGGCAGCACGGCGCGCTGACCGCCGCGGGCCTCGCCGAGGATCGCCACGTAGCAGTTGTCGATGGGCCTGCCGAGCGGGATCATGTCGCCGTCGGCGTCGTTCACCGGGTGGAAGACCATGCCGATGGAGGTCTCGGTGGGCCCGTAGCCGTTGGTGATCCGCAGCCGCGGCAGCAGGGCCCGCATCCGGTGGACGGCCCGGGCGTTGATCTCCTCACTGCCCACGATCAGGTGGCGCAGGGAGGCCAGCCTGGCCAGCGCCTGCCCGTCCCCGTCCACCAGGGCCACCAGGATGTTGAAGATGCTGGACACGAAGTCCGTCGCGGTGACCTGGTGGACGGCGATCGTATCGACGGTCTGCTGCAGGTTCAGGAACTCGCCCTGCACGGGAAGCACTGTCCGGCCACCGGTGGTCAGCGGCCACAGCAGCTGCCACAGCGAGGAGTCGAAGGTGTGCTTGCTGTTCTGCAGCACCACGTCGTCGCCGGCCGAGGCGAAGTAACGGGTCATGAACTGCAGGCGGTTGACCAGGCCGCCCTGCTGGTTCAGCGCGCACTTGGGCGTGCCGGTCGTCCCGGAGGTGAAGAAGCCGTAGCTGAGGTCGCCGGGCTCAAGCGGCACCTCCGGCCGCCGCGGCGAGGGGGTGATGCCGTCCGCCGCGACCGGCATGGCGCGGTCGCCGAACTCCGCGGGCACCTGGCCGGGGTCCGCGCACAGGATCAGCCGCGGCGACAGGACGCGCAGGGTGAGCCCCAGCCGGTCGGCCGGCCAGCTAGGGTCCATCGGGACGAGCACGGCGCCGAGCTTGAGCAGCGCGAGGTAGGCGGTCGGCAGCTCGAGGCTGTTGACGAGCAGGCTCGCTACCCGGTCCCCCTTGGCCACGCCGCGGCCGGCCGCGGCGATCACGATGCCGTTGGCCAGCTGGTCGAGCTGCCGGTAGGTCAGGGTGCGCCCGGCGTAGCAGACGGCCACTCGCTCCGGCTGGCGGTCCGCCTGATCCTCGATCAGCCGTCCGGCCGCCCGGAACTCGCCGTAGTCGACCGCCCGCCCGGCGATGCTGGGCATCCCGGCCGTTCCGCCGTCCGGCGATCCGGCCGCGCCATCGGGACTCTCCGCTAGCTCGCCGAATGGCACATCGTATTCGCCTGCGGATATGCCGGAGTGGTTCTCGCCATCGCAAAATGGCGGCGTATTCCCGCTCATACGCCCTCCCCGCGCGGCGGGATCTCGCCGCGCGATTTGCAGACGGCCTTTCCTCGGAGTCTAAATCGGCCTGCTGCGGCCAGGCAAGACTTGAATTACCGGCGGGGAAGCACTAGGTAATCTCGCTGCCCGGCGCCGGATAAGCAATTAGTAACCGGCCGCGTGAACGGACAGTAATGACAGCCGGCCGGGCGCTATCTCGGCCGGGTTGAAGGCCGTCTCGCGGTCGGCGATCCGCGCCTGGCCGGACGTCACGAGCGACGCGGCGAGCTGACCGGTCGCCGGGGCGGTCTGGATGCCGTACCCGCTCAGCGCGGCCAGCCAGAAGAAGCCGGGCGCGTCCGGCGCTTCGCCCACGACGGGGATGTCGTCCCTGACGGCGCTGCGCAGGCCGGCCCACGCCCGCTGGACGTGCCTGATCGCCAGCGTGGTGGCCGCCTCCACCCGGGCGGCGGCGACCGCCACGTCCAGGTCGTCGGGCCTGACGTCGCCGGGCGGCACCGGCGTCGCGTCGGCGGGGGAGATGAGCAGGCGGCCCGACTCGGGCTTGACGTAGAAGGTGTCGGTCACGTCGGCGACCATCGGCCAGCCCGTCACCTCGGTGCCCGCGGGCGGCGCGGTGACGAACGCCGTGCGGCGCAGCGGCGTCAGGCCGACCGGGCGGACCCCGGCCAGGCCCGCGACCTCGTCGGCCCATGCCCCGCTCGCGTTGACCACGGCCGCGGCGGTGAACTCGCCGGCATCCGTGGCGGCCCGCCACCGCCCGCGGTCCCGGGCGAGGGCCCGCAGCCGGGCCGACCGGACCACGCGGCCACCCCGGGTCCTGATGCCGCGGAGGAAGCCCTGGTGTGCGGCGTCGACGTCGACGTCCATCGCGGCGGGCTTGAGCATCGCCCGGGAGTACCAGCCCGGCCGGACCACCGGGCAGAGCCGCTGCGCCTCGCCGGGACCGAGTTCGCGGACCGGCACCGGGGCGGTCAGCCCGGCCGCCAGCACCTCGGCGAACCGCTCCTCGGCCCCGCGCGGGCACAGGGCGAGCACGCCGCGCGGGGTAAGCAGCGGCGTGGTGAAGCTGGGCGGCGGCGCCTCGTAGAACGGCCGGCTGGCCGCGGTCAGTGCCCGGACCACGGGGCCGCCGTAGTACTCGGAGAACAGCGCCGCCGACCGGCTGGTCGAGTGGTAACCGGGCACGGCCTCCATCTCCAGCACGATCACCTGGCCGGAAGCCGCCAGGAAATACCCGGCGCTCGCCCCGGCGATGCCCCCGCCGATCACCAGGAAATCGCAGTTCATGGCATCCGAACATAACGGAAGGGGAGCGGCGGGAGAAGGGCGAGCGGCGCCGGGTCCGACGGGCACCCGTAGGCCATAGGTACGGCGAGTAACCGGTTTACCTGAAGGCCCAGCTGCCACATGGATCTCGCCTCTCTAGTGCGTAGTGCAATGGCAGGTTAAACTGCTGGCGACTGGTCCCGTTGCGGGATTCAGCGCCTGGTGAAATACCGGAGAATACCGCATGCTACGCGCGAACGACCGCGGCGCATTCCAGGTCACCGGCCTCGCGGCATCACGAGTTCCCGGGAAACGGCCAGCCTTTCCCCCAGGTGCGCGTATCGCGCCGCGCTGGCTGACGCGCCGGCCGGGGTGCCCTCTTGCCAGCAACGACATCAGGACCGACCGGAGCGGACATGACGAGGAAGCGAAGCCCCGAGCCCTACGCCAACAGCATCGAGGCTCCGACCTACCAGAGCGCGTCGTACTACTTCCACGACGCCGGCCACGTCCGGACAGGTCTGCACGACCTGACCACGCCGGCCGGCCGGTACGGCAGGTACAGCAACCCGACCTGGCTGGAGGTCGAGGATCGGCTCAGCCAGCTCACCGGGGCGGAGAGCTCGCTGCTGTTCGCCTCGGGCATGGCGGCGCACTTCACTACGTTCGTCTCGCTGCTGCAGGCCGGCGATGAAGTCGTCCTGCCGGCCGAGTCCTACCGGCAGGTCAGGAACGTCTTCCACGCGATCCTGCCCAAGTTCGGCGTCGTCGTCCACGAGATCTCCATCCGCGACTCCAGCGCCTTCCTCAGCGGCATCAAGGCACTAGCCAGCCGCCTCCGGCTGGTGCACCTGGAGATGCCCTCCTCGCCGCACATGTACCTGATCGACGTCGCCCGGGTCCGCGAGATAGTCGGGCCCGACGTGGTCATCACCCTGGACAGCTCGTTCTCGCCGCCGCCCAACTTCTACGCCCTGCGCTGGGGAGTCGACCTGGCGCTGTTCAGCGCGACCAAGTACCTGGGCGGCCACGGGGACATCGTGTCCGGCGTGGCCTGCGGGCGCCGCGACCTGATCGAGAAGATCCGCTGGTACCGCGACACGACCGGCCCCGTCGCGGACGGCAACGCCGCCTTCCTGCTCCGGCGCAGCCTGTACACCCTGCCGATGCGGATGCAGCGCATCAACCAGTACGGCATCGCGGTCGCGAGGTACCTGGACAGCCACCCCGCCGTGCGGCGGGTCTACTACACCGGCCTGGAGAGCCACCCGCACTTCAAGCTGGGCCAGGACTACCTCGCGGGGCACGGCGGGGTGGTCACCTTCGAGCTGGGCCTGAGCGAGCAGGCCACCGCCGAGTTCGTCGACCGGCTCCAGGTCCCGTTCATGGCCTCCAACTTCGGCGCCCCGCAGACGCTCGTCGAGCAGAGCACGTTCTTCACCTACTTCGAGTACGACGAGCAGGCCCTGCAGAGCATCGGGGTGGATCGCAGCACGGTGCGGCTGGCGCTCGGCTACGTGAACGACGTGGCCGAGATCATCGAGGACCTGGACCAGGCGCTCAGCTGACCCTCACGCCAGCAGGTCCAGGTGTCGCACGAGCACCTGCGCAACCACGCCGTCGCCCCTGCCGCCGAACCCTGACCTGCCGTGCGAGCACCGGGATGCCGAGAACGACCCAGGCGGCCCCGGCGGCCGGGACGGCCGCCACCGCGCTGACCGCCGCCCCGGCGACCTGGAGCACGGCGGCCCCGGCGGCCCCGGCGTGCAGCGCGGCCTGCTGGAACGTAGCGGGAATCGGCAGGTCACCGAATTGTGACGGCGGCCAGATGATCAAGAAGGCGCGGCCCGCCACCTTGTCCTCTGGAACGGTCCCCTTGTCCGGGAAGCCGCCGAACATATGCCCGCGGGAGTCATCGGAAATCGCCCGGTTGTCGCCCATGACCCAGAGCCGCCCGGGCGGGACGATGACGTCGAACGGCTGCCGCGAAGGGCTCGCGCCGGGAAACAGGTAGCCCGTCTCGTCCAGCAGGACCCCGTTGACCGTTATCTTGCCGTTCTCACAGCACACCACGTGATCGCCGGGCAGGCCGATGACCCGCTTGATGTAGTACGTCTGCGTGCTGTACACGCCGACATCGGCGAGCACGTCATCCACCGCCCGCAGCAGCGGGTTGCCAGGCGGAGCGGGATCCGGCGCGCCCGTGGTGGTACCCCACGAGCCCTCCCCGCTGAACACCACGATGTCGCCGCGGCCGATGCCGCGGACGTGGTAGACCAGCTTGTTCACCAGCACCCGGTCGCCGGTGAGGAGGGTGTCCTCCATCGAGGACGAGGGGATCCGGTACACCTGGACGACGAACGCCTTGATGAGCAGCATGAGGACAATCGCCGCTACCACGATAATCATCAGCTGACGCCAGGACTTCTTCCGCCTTCCGGCCGCCGGGCTCTCGTCCGGGGCCGGTGCGTCCCGGTCCGGAGCCGGTGGGTGCCGGTCAGGGGCCGGTGCGTCCCGGTCAGGGGCCGGTGGGTGCCGGTCAGGGGCCGGTGCGTCCCGGTCAGGGGCCGGTGGGTGCCGGTCAGGGTCCCGGGCGTGCCGTCCTCTCGGGCGCGCTGCGATGGCCGCGGGATCGCGCTGATCGTCGGCGGCCTGGCCGTCGCGCACCGTCAACGACCTGTCCGGCCGCGCCCGGGCCTGCCCGTTTTGGTGATCGCGGTATGCATGACACCGGCGTCCTTAGTGGTAGTCGTGTGCCGTGCTGTGGCCTGAGCCGACCAGCGCCCGGGACCCCTCATACGTGCCCGAACAGCGACGGATTTCAGTGTGTCATATCTTATGGTGAGAATTCCGCCGGTCGCCGGTCGCCGGTTCGATCTTGCCCGCCCAAAACCCGCCCCGCCCGAGCGAGGGAGGACGATCCCGTTTGGGTCACGCCAGCGAGCCGGCCAAGCGCATCGGCTTCACCCGCGCCGAACTGCGGTCGTTCACCGGAGCCACCCTGCCGGACCTGATCGCCGAGGGCGTCCGGCTGCTGTTCGTCGGCATCAATCCCGGACTGCGCAGCGTGGCCGTACAGGGTCACTTCGCGCCGCGCGGCAACCGCTTCTACCCGGCGCTGCTGCGGGCCGGCATCACCGATCACCTGATCGACGCGTCGGCCGGGCTCACCGCCCGCGACCGGGACTACCTCCTCGGCCGGGGCGTGGGCATTACCAGCCTGGTCGCGCGGGCGACGGCAGGCGCCGATGAACTCGGGCCCGCGGAACTGGCCGAAGGCGCCGGCGCCCTGGCCGGCACAGTCCGCAGGTTCCGGCCGCGCGTGGTCGCCATCCTGGGGGTGACCGCCTACCGGACCGCCTTCGGATATCCCCGGGCCGTCCCCGGCCGCCAGCCGGAAGACCTGGACGGCGCCCAGCTCTGGGTGGTGCCGAACCCCAGCGGACGGAACGCCCACGCGCCCCTGGACACGCTCGCCGCCGCCTACCGCGAGGTCGCGCTGGCCGCCGCCATCGAGCTCAGTGTCCCCTTACCTCACGCGGGCCCGGCGTGCGGCCGCCGCCACGGGCGCCACCGCCGGTGCCGGGATCGGGTGAGGGTCGCTACCGAAGCCGCCCGCAGCCCGTCGGCCTCGGGTTCGGCGGAAAGGGCCATCGGCGGCCGGGTGGGCGGGCGAGGCCGCCTCGGCTCGCGCACGCCGGCCAGTCCCGGGCCACCCCGGCGGCGGACGAACGGAACGTGCTCCCAGACCCAAGTCAGCCATCGTCTCGGGCCGGGCCAGGGTCGATGCAGCGCCACTTCCTCAGGGTAAGCCGCGCGCCAGGAGGCCGCCAGGGCTGTTCGCTCAATGCGTACCGTAGAACCCGACCGTCCCGGGCAGTTCCGGATCCTGGGCCCGAACCCCCGAGGGAGCGCGGATGACCAGCACTCAGCATGTACGCGTCGAGGGCACCAGCTACCAGCGGGGCCTTCAGTACGGCCGCCAGGCCGCGACCCGTGTCCGGCTGTCGGTCCAGGCTTACCTCCGGGCGGCCACGACGGCACGGGTCACGACGGCACAGGTCACGACGGCATGGGCCCTCGATAACCTCCGCGCCCTGCTGGCCGATCACGCCGACTACCCGCACAGCATCTGCGCCCACCCCGATCCGGCCGATCCCCCGTGCGAGCAGGGCGCTACCATCGCCTCCGTGCTGATGGACCTGAACGCCCGTCACCTCTGGCTCGCCGCAGGCAACACCTGCCAGGTGCCCTACGAGCGCCTAGGCATCACGCTGTGAGCCAGCCGAGCCAGCCGACCCAGGCGGCCCAGCCGACCCAGCCGACCCAGGCGGCCCAGCCGACCCAGCCGACCCAGGCGGCCCAGCCGACCCAGCCGACCCAGGCGGCCCAGCCGACCCAGCCGCCGGTCTCGCTGGCCCGCCCGCGCGCCCTGAAACCGGGAGACCGGGTCGCGGTGCTCTGCGTCAGCAGCCCGGTCGAACCCGGCGCGCTGGCGGCCGGCCTGGACGCACTGCGGTTCGCCGGCCTGGACCCGGTCACCTACCCGTCCGCGCACGACCCCGGCACCCTGCGCCCCTACCTGGCCGGGGACGACGCGATGCGGGCAGGCGACCTGCGGTCCGCGCTCACCGATCCTGGCATCGCCGGGATCCTGTTCGCCCGCGGCGGCTCCGGCGCGCAGCGCACCCTGGAGGCGATGAACTGGGACGGCCTGGACTCGAAGACCGGGATGCCGCCCAAGGTGCTGGCCGGCTACTCGGACGTGACAGCGGTGCTGGAGGCGGTGGCGGTCAGGCTCGGCTGGGCGTCGGTGTTCGGGCCGATGGTGGCCATCAGGGAGGGCGCATCGCACTACTCGTTCGGTTCCCTGCTCCGCACCCTGATGCGGCCGGAGCAGGCCACCCTGATCCAGTACCCGCAGGCCGTCACGGTGGTCCCCGGCCTGGCCCGCGGGGTCACCACCGGCGGCACGCTGTGCCTGCTCGCGTCCTCGCTGGGCACCCCCACGTCCCGGTCGGCCCGCGGCGGCATCCTGCTGCTCGAGGAGGTCAACGAGGAGGACTACCGCATCGACCGGATGCTGACCCAGCTGCGGCGTTCGGGTTATCTCGACGGGCTGGCGGGCATCGTGGCCGGAACCTTCACCGACTGCGGTCCCCCGGAGCCGATCCAGGACATCCTCACCGAACGCCTCGCCCCGCTCGGCGTGCCCATGATCGCGTGGGCCAACGTGGGTCACGGCGGCCTATTCCAGACGTTCCCCTACGGCATCGCGGCCGAACTCGACGCCGGCACCGCCACCTTGCGCCTGCTCGACCCGCCCCTCAGCTAAGCGACGACAGCTTAGCCGCCCTAATCCGCTGGGCCAGCCCGGCATGCATCCGCCGCGGCCACAGCGGGCCGCCGTAGACGAACCCGGTGTAGGCCTGCACCAGCGTGGCGCCGGCCCGCAGCCGCTCCCAGGCGTCGTCTGGGGTCTCGATCCCGCCGGCCGCGATGAGTACCAGCCGGTCCCCGGCCCGGGCCCGCAGCCGGGTCAGCACCGCGAGCGCCCGGGCCCGCAGCGGCGGCCCGGACAGGCCGCCCGCCCCGGCCGCCGCCACCTCAGCCGCCGGGCTGGCCAGCCCGGCGCGGGACACGGTGGTGTTGGTCGCGATGATCCCGTCGAGCCCGAGCTCGAGGGCCAGGTCCGCGACCACGTCCACGTCCGCGTCGGCCAGGTCCGGCGCGATCTTGACCAGCAGCGGCACCCGCCGGCCGGCCGAGGCGCCGTCCAGCGCCGCACGCACGGCGACCAGCACCGGCCGGAGCCGGTCCGCCGCCTGCAGGTCGCGCAGCCCGGGCGTGTTCGGCGAGCTGACATTGACCACCACGTAGTCGGCCACCTCCGCCACCGCCCTCGCGCTCGCCGCGTAGTCTGCGGCTGCCTCCTCGTCCGGCGCCGCGCGCGTCTTGCCGACGTTCACCCCGACAACCGGTCCCCGGGCCCGCCCGCGCAGCCGGGCCGCCGCGGCGGCGGCCCCGGAGTTGTTGAACCCCATCCGGTTGACCAGCGCCCGGTCCGCGGTCAGCCGGAACATCCGCGGCCGCGGGTTCCCCGGCTGGGCCCGCGCGGTCACCGTGCCGACCTCGACGAACCCGAACCCGAGCGCGCCCAGCCCGCGTGTCCCGCGCGCGTCCTTGTCGAACCCGGCCGCCAGCCCGAGCGGCCCGGGAAACTCCAGCCCCAGCGCCCGCACCCGCAGCACCGGATCCCGCGGCCCCAGCCACCGCCGGAGCAGCCACGCCGCCCCCGGCACCCGTGCGACACCCCGGATCAGCCCGAAGGCCCAGAGGTGCGCGGCCTCCGCGGGCACCCGCCGAAGCACTACCCGATAGAGCAGCCGGTACATCCCTCACCTCGAACGGCATTATCCCGAACGAACCGGCTGCGTGCCCCGGCGTCCCCTCGCTGACCGGACTCGGTGGGCCCCCGAGTACCTTCTTGCGTACCCGATGTGCCACCGACTCCCTAGGCGACGAGCTCGGATTCGCCGGTGAAGGCGTCCCACAGGGCGGCGTAGGTGCCGTCGGCGGCAAGCAGCTCGGCGTGGCTGCCCGCCTCGGCGATGCGGCCCTGGTCCAGGACCACGATCCGGTCTGCCCGGGCGGCGGTGGTCAGCCGGTGCGCGACCACGAGCGTGGTGCGGGCCGCGGTCAGCTCGCTGATCGCGTGGTTCACCGCGGCCTCGGCGGCCAGGTCGAGCGCGGCGGTGGCCTCGTCGAGCAGCAGGATGGCCGGGTCGGCCAGCTGGGCCCGGGCCAGCGCGATGAGCTGGCGCTGGCCGGCCGACAGGTTGCGGCCCCGTTCGGCCACCTCGTGGGCGTAGCCGCCGGGCAGCCGGGTGATCATGTCGTGCGCGCCGGTCGCCCGGGCCGCCACCTCGACCTCGGCGTCGCTGGCGTCCGGCCTGGCGTACGCGATCGAGTCCCGGACCGTGCCCGCGAACAGGTACGACTCCTGCGGGACGACGCCGAGCTGGTGCCGGTAGCTGGCCAGGTCGTAGTCGCGGACGTCGGTGCCGTCCACCAGGACCTGCCCGCTAGTCGCGTCGTAGAACCGGGCGATGAGCTTCACCAGCGTGGACTTGCCCGCGCCGGTCTGGCCTACCAGGGCGACGGTCTCGCCGGGCTCGACGGTCAGGCTGATCCCGGACAGCGCGTTCGCCTCAGTGTTCCCGTAACTGAAGTCCACGTCGCGCAGCTCGATCCGGCCGTCCAGCCGGCCCACGGCGACCGGCCGGCGGGTCGGCGGCGTGGAGGTGCCCAGGCGCAGCAGGTCGGTGATCCGGCGCAGCCCCACCATGGCCTGCTGGTAGCCGTCGAAGACCTGGGAGAGCTGCTGGACCGGGGAGAACACCATGTCGATGTAGAGCAGGTAGGCGATCAGCGCGCCCGTGGTGAGCGCCCCGCTGTGCATCTGCCCGGTGGCGATGATCAGCACGATCGCGCCGGCCACGGTGGACAGGGTCTGCACGAACGGGAAGTAGATCGCGATGTACCGCTGGGCGCGCAGCCGGGACACCCGGAAGGACTGGCTCAGCCCGCCGAACCGGTCCCGGTTGGCCTGTTCGCGGCGGAACGCCTGCGTCACCCGCAGCCCGGCCACGTTCTCCGCGAAGTCGGCATTGACCGCGGCAACCCGCTCCCGCGACTCGCCGTACGCCCTGGCCGACTTGGACCGGAACACCAGCGTGGCCGCCACCAGCACCGGGAAGATGCACAGCACCGCCAGGCCGAGCCGCAGGTTGATGATGAGCAGCGCGGCGAGCACGCCGAAGCAGGTGAGCACCGAGCTGACCATCGTGACCAGCCCGGTCTGCAGGAACGAGGACAGCGCGTCCACGTCGGTGGTCATCCGGGTCATGATCCGGCCGGACAGCTCGCGCTCGTAGAAGTCCAGGCCGAGGCGCTGCAGCTGGGCGAAGAGCTTGACCCGCAGGGTGAACAGGAGCCGTTCGCCGTTGCGCCCGACCACCATCGTCTCGGCGATGTTGACCAGCCAGTCGGCCAGCACGATGGCCAGCCCGATGAGGGAAACCACCAAGATCGCGTGGAAGACCTTGGTCTCCACCCCTTGGTCGATGCCGTTCCTGACCAGCGCGGGCAGCGCCAGTCCGGCCACCGCGTCCAGGCCGTCCAGGACCAGCCCGATGATCAGCGCGACGGTGAGCGGCCGCAGCAGCCTGCGCAGCGTGAAGTGCCGGTCCCCGGCCCGCGCCTGGGCCAGGTCCATGTCCGGCCTGTCCTTGGCCGGCGGCAGCTCGTCGACCTGGGCGAGCAGTTCGGGGGAGGGCGGCAGGCTGGCGAACATCCCGGCCATGTGCCCGGCGTTCGCGGCGGCGGCGCCCCGGTGGCTCGCCCGGGCGCTCCGGGCCGCACCGGTAGACGCCACAGCCAGCGCGCGCCCGTCGAGCACGTCTTCCACGGTGCGGACCGGGCGCGGCCGGATCGAGCGCGGCCCGGTCACCGCCTCGTCGTCCTCGCCACTCAGGATGAGCTGCCGGTACAGCGGGCAGCGTTCGGTCAGCTCCTCCTGCGTGCCGCTGTCGGCGACCCGGCCCTGGTCCAGGACCACGATCCGGTCGGCCAGGTTCAGCGTCGACCGGCGGTGCGCGATGATCAACGTGGTGCGGTCCCGCATCACCTCGCGCAGCGCGGCGTGGATCTCGGCCTCCAGGCGCGGGTCGATGGCCGAGGTGGCGTCGTCGAGCACCAGCAGCCGGGGGTCGGTGACCAGCGCCCGGGCCAGCGATACCCGCTGCCGCTGCCCGCCGGAAAGAGTAAGGCCCTGCTCGCCGACCACGGTGTCGTAGCCCAGGGGCAGCCGGACGATGAACTCGTGCGCCTGGGCGGCCCGGGCCGCCGCGACGACCTGCTCGTCGGTCGCATCCGGCCGGCCGTAGGCGATGTTGGCCCGCACGGTGTCGGAGAACAGGAAGCTGTCCTCCATGACCAGCCCGATCGCGGCGCGCAGCGAGTCCCGGGTCAGGTCGGCGACGTCGTATCCGCCGATGCGGACCGAGCCGGCCTGCGGGTCGTAGAAGCGCGGCAGCAGCATCGCGAGGGTGGACTTGCCCGAGCCGGACGCGCCGACCACGGCGACCGTCTCGCCCGGCTCTATCCGCAGCGACAGGCCGCGCAGCACCGGCTCGGACGGCACGTAGCCGAACCGGACGTCGTCGAAGCTGACCCCGGTCGCATCAGGCGGCAGCTCGATCGCGTCTGGCTTGTCGGTGATGACCGGCCGCGAGTCGATGATTTCGAACACCCGGATGACGCTGGCCCGCGCCTCCTGCCCGAGCGTGATCAGGTAGGTGAACATGCGCACCGGGCCGGTCATCTGGGCCAGGTAGGCCGAGAACGCCAGGAACGTACCCAGCGTGATCGAGCCGTGGATGGCCAGCCAGCCGCCGAGCGCGAGTACGCCGACCATGCCGAGTGACGGGATGGCGGTCAGCGCGGGGTTATACCTGGCCGTCAGCCGGATCATCCGCAGCCGGGACGCGAACAGCCGCTCGCTGACCTCCTCGAGCCGCTGCTGTTCCTGCTCCTCCTGGCCGAACCCCTTGACCACCCGCACCCCGCCGATGGCCTCGTCGACCACGCCGGCCACGTCGCCCGACTGCTGCTGCGCGTGCCAGCTCGCCGGGAACAGCTTGCGCCGCGACGCGAGCGCGATCACCCACAGTGCCGGCGCGACCGCCACGGCCACGATGGTCAGCACCGGCGAAAGCACCACCATGATGCCCAGGGTCACCAGGAACAGCACGAGGTTCCCGAGCGTGACCGGCACCATGGATAGGATGCCCTGCACCATGTTCAGGTCCGAGATGGAGCGCCCGACCAGCTGGCCGGTGTGGATCTCGTCCTGGCGCGCGCCGTCCAGCCGGGACAGCGAGTCGAAGAGTTCGGTGCGCAGATCGTGCTGGACGTCGAGAGAGAGCCGGCCGCCCCGGTAGCGGCGCAGGTAGATGCCGCCGAAGTTCACCGCGGCCGCGATGACCAGCAGGCCGGCCAGCGGCCAGATCGACTCCCGCCGGGTCACGATCACGTTGTCGATGATCTGCCGCTGCACCAGGGGTATCGCCGCCGTCGCGGCGGTCGCGGCCAGCGCTCCGGCCATCGCGATGAGCACCGTCCGGCGGTAACGCCAGCAGTAGCCGGCCAGCCGCCGTAGCCACCCGTAGTCCGAAGCCCGCGTCCCGGCCGTGTTTCCTGTCCTCCCTGACAGCGTTAACCCCCTCGATCGCGCAGACAGGTTAACAGCCGGGTCCCGAGATTCATTTCCCTAACTAACCATCTGCCGACCGTGTCAGCCGTCAGGAGTAGCCGTCGCCCGCGGTACGCGAGGGCGGGTAGCTGGGCCGGCCGGAACCGCGGCGCACCACCTGGCGCCGCCCGGCGCGCCTGGAGACCTCGCCGACCAGGGATCCGATGGCGATGCCGAGCACCAGGTTGACCACGGCCGTGGCAAACTTCTGGGACAGCGGGGCCGTCGTGCTGAACGGGAACACCACGGCGACCACGGTCGCGAGCCCGATGATCCAGCCGAAGAAGACCCGCGGATACGGGGTGGACAGCAGCAGCAGGTGCATCATCCCGGTCGCGGCCAGCGCGATCGCGGCGGACGCGAACACGTATCCCGCCGTCGACGCGTCACCCCAGGCGCCGTCCCGGCTCGGCGACAGGATCGGGATCTTGAACAGCCACCGGCACACCAGGATGCCGACCAGCGCGATCAGGCCCGCCACGACCGCCGTCGCCACGCCGCCCGACCAAAGCGATCGGGCGTCGACCCGGCGGCGGGTCTCCAGCTCCGGCTCGGGCTCAGGACCGCGCATCGGAATTGTCATCGGTTTGCCTCACCTTGAAAGGGGGGTCTCTCCTACAGAGGTAACCACCGGCGGCGGTCCGAAACTCCCCGGGCGCGGGATAGGTGCGGGATAGGTATGGCCCGCTACGCCCAGGTCCCGCGGCAACTGCGCGCTACGACACCGTGACGGAGAGGCTGGGGTAGCCGCTGGCCCCGTTGGGTTCGGGCTGCGCCTGAGCGCTGGTCTGCGCGTAGCCGGTCTTGTCGGTGGCCCGCGCCTGGAGCACGTGCCCTCCCGGGGTGGCGTCCCAATCCCAGACCCACTGCCGCCAGCTGTCCAGGCCGGGGACGGCGGCCAGCCGGGCCTCGTTCCACGGGCCCTGGTCTACGCGCACGTGGACGGCCTCGATGCCTTTGTGCTGAGCCCAGGCCACGCCGGCCACCGCCATGGTGCCGGCCCGGACGCTGTTCAGGCCGTTCGGCACGTCGATGCGGCATTCGGTCTTGACCGGCGCCTGCTGCGACCAGCCGCGCTGCGCCCAGTAGGCGTTGTTGCCCGCGAACGTGGTCACGTTGATGTCCGTCACCCACTTGGTCGCGGACACGTATCCGTAAAGCCCGGGCACCACCATGCGGGCCGGGAAGCCGTGCGCGACCGGCAGCGGCTGGCCGTTCATCGCCACCGCGAGCAGCGCGTCCCTGCCGTCCATCACCGTCTGCACCGGGGTGCCCGAGGTGAACCCGTCCGCCGAGGTGCACATCAGCTGGTCCGCGCGGGCCCTGATCCCCGCCTCGCGCAGCACGGCGGCCAGGCTGGCGCCCAGCCACTTGGCGTTGCCGATGTACGGGCCGCCGACCGGGTTGGACACGCAGCACAAGGTGATGTAGTCCTCGATCAGCGGCCGCTTGAGCAGCTCCTCGAAGGTGAGCGTGATCTCGCGGTTCACCATGCCGTGGATCCGCAGCTGCCAGCTCGACGGGTCGACCTGCGGCAGGACGAGCGCGGTGTCCACCCGGTAGAAGCTCGCGTTGGACGTGACGAACGGCGCGAGCCCCGGGATGTCCAGGTCGACGCCGGCCGGCAGGGTCTGCGTGGTGACCGCGGGCTTGGGGATCCGCACGGACCTCTGCGCGCTGGCCACGCTGCTCTGCTCGGTCAGCAGCCGACCCGCCAGCCCGGCCCCGGCCGCGATGCCCGCGGTCGCCGCGCCGGCCGCGAGGAAGCTGCGGCGCCGCGTCCCCCCGGGCTCGGGGTCCGCCGCCTGTGTCGGTTCTTCAGCCGCCGGGGGAGCGGTCACCGGGTCATATGAGACCGCCGGACGAGCCGCGATGGTCCGCGGCTTCACCAGCGGGATCAGCACAAGCAGCACCGCCAGCGCGGACGCCGTGGCGGCCAGGGTCGGCAGCAGGCTGGCCACCGTCGCGGTCGGCCGGGTCGCAGCGGCGGTCAGCCCGACCACCGCGAACACCGCGACGCCGGCCACGCCGTAGGCCATCCGCCGGGTGGCTGCGGCCGCGCCGATGACGGCCGCGAAGACCCCCAGCGCCACCAGGATCCCGCTGACCAGGACGAGCTTGTCGTCCGCGCCGAACTCGGTGATGGCGAAGTTCTTCAGCCACGGCGGCGTGAAATCGATCTGCAGCTCGCCGACCACCACCACCGGCGACCCGCTGGCACCGGTCAGCCCGGCCACGAACTGCCCCACGCCCAGCGCGGTGCCCGCGGCCAGCACCCCCGCGACGGCGCCGAGTCCCGCGCTCTGCCCGCCCGGGCGACCCCTGCCGCTCATGCTCATGTCCTTTATTCGGTGCGGTGGCGTCGCGGGTTTGGCCGGCCGGGCAAGATTTGACGCGAAACCGCCGGCGGATGGCCCGGGCCCAGGCAATCCTCGGTGACTGCTGCTACGAATATCAGTTGTGAGCAGTGCTAGCCCGGGGGGGCGACCCCCCGCTCGGCCGTTCGGGGGGGACGACCCCCCCGGACCCCCCCGAGGCCCCCGCGACCGGGGGGAAGCCATCCCCCCGGACCCCCCTGGGGACCTCGCCGCCGGGATCAAGCTGGTGGCGCGCGGCGACGCGGCCGCCTTCGACGCCGTCTACGACCAGGTTGCCGCGTCGGTGTTCGGCATCGTCCGGCGAGTGATCCGCGACCCGGCCCAGTCCGAGGAGGTCACCCAGGACGTGCTGCTCGAGGTCTGGCGGAACGCGGTCAAGTTCGACCCCGAACGGGGCAGCGCGACCGCCTGGGTGATGACGCTGGCGCACCGCCGGGCGGTCGACCGCGTCCGCTCGGTGCAGAAGGAATCCGAACGCGAGCGGCGCACGGCGGCGGCGGACATCCCCTACGACGAGGTGGCCGAGGCCGTCGAGTCGAGCCTCGAGCGCGAGCGGGTCCGGCGCTGCCTGGGCGCGCTCACCGGACTGCAGCGCGAGTCGGTCACCCTGGCCTACTACGGCGGCTACACCTACGGGCAGGTCGCCAGCCTGCTGGGGGTGCCGGCCGGCACGATCAAGACCAGGATGCGGGACGCGCTGATCCGGCTGCGGGACTGCATGGGGGTGGCGGATTGAGCTGGCGCAAGCGGGAAGCGCACACCCTCGCCGGGCCGTACGCGATGGACGCGATCTCCGCGCCGGACCGGGCCAGGTTCGAGCGCCATCTGGCCGGGTGCGAGGAGTGCGCGCGGGAGATCGCCAGCCTGCGCGAGGCCACCGCCCGGCTGGCCACCGCCACCGCGGTTCCCCCGCCGCCCGCGCTGAAGGAACGGGTGATGCTGACCGCGGCCGCGACCAGGCAGCAGCCGCCCGCGGCGGAGCGGGATCCGGCGGTTCGCGCCGGGCGAAGCCGCCCTGGGCTCCGGGTCCGGCTGGCCATGGCGGTGGCTGCCGTGGTGGTGGCCGGCGTCGCGGTGGTGTTCGGGGTCAGCAACGGCAGCATGCGGGATCAGCTCAGCCAGGACCAGGCCAGCAGCCAGCAGATCGCCGGGGTGCTGACCGCGCGGGACGCCACCATGATGACGGGCGCGGTGAAGGGCGGCGGCACGGTCAACATCGTGATGTCCGGCTCCCGGCACGCGCTGGTGTTCACCGCCGCGGACCTGCACGCGCTGCCCGGTACGCGCGGCTACGAGCTGTGGCTGATCGGCCCGGCCGGCGACCGGCCGGTGACCATGCTCCCGCCGGTCCGCCACGACATGACCGGCCCGGTCATCGCCTCAGGCCTGCGTCAGGGGGACCACCTGGCCCTTACCGCCGAACCCGCAGGCGGCGCCCCCCGCCCCACCACCCCGATGATGCTCGACGTCGTCCTGTAAAACGCTGTCCATCCCGGCCGGCCCCGTTCGTCGCTGAGATGATGGTTGACATCCTCCCCCGCCTGAAGGCGGGGGATTCCAGCTACTACGCCGATTGGAGCAGCAGGTGAGGTTCGCGGTTCACGGGCCGGGCTGCCCCGTCGCCTCCCCGCGCAGTCACGGCGTGCCCCGCCGCGATGTTCCGGGCCGCGTTCACATCAGCGTGGCAGGCGAAACCGCAGGCCGTGCACACGAAGCGCGCTTGGCTCTCACGCGACTCCGGGTCCACGTGCCCGCACGCCGAGCACCGCTGGCTGGTGAAATGCGGCTTGACCTTCTCCACCCGGCCGGGGGCTTTCTCCTCCAGGCGGCGGACCAGCAGGCCCCACCCGGATCGCAGGATGCCCCGGTTGAGGCCGGCCTTGGCGCGGACGTTCCGGCCGGGCGCATCGGCGGTTCCCCTGGCCGAGCGGGTCATGCTCTCGACGTCCAGGTTCTCGACCCTGATGATGTCGAACCGGCGTGTCAGGTTGGTGCTGGTCTTCTCGGCCCAGTCTTTCCGCCGGTCGGTCTCGCGCGCCTTCAGCCGGGCGATGGCGAGCTTGACCCGCGCACGGCGGTACGAGCCGCGCCGGGCGCGGGCGAGCTTGCGCTCCAGGCGCGGCAGCCGCTTGCGCTCCGGTGCGGTCAGGCCGGGAACGTGCAGCAGCTCCCCCGTCGACAAGGCCGCGCCGGCGGCCACGCCGCGGTCGACGCCGACGACCTCCCCGTTGCCTGGAGCGGGAACCGGCTCGGGGATCGCAGTGAACGCGACATGCCAGCGTCCGGCCCGGTCCAGGGTCACCCGGTAGGATTTGATGCCCGGCGGCATCGCGCGGGACCAGCGGAACCGCACCCACCCGGCCTTCGGCACGCGCACCTCGCCGACGTGGCGGGACAGGCGGCGCACCTCGCCGGGCTTGACCGCGACGACCCGGAATCCCTCGTCCCGGCCGACCTTGCGCCACGATGGCCTGCCCGCCGGGTTCTGCGGGTCGAAGAAGGCGGCCATCGCCCGGGCGAAGTCGCGCAGCGCCTGCTGCTGCACCATCTGGGAACCTGCGGCCAGCCACGGATGCTCCGCGCGGGCGGCGGTGAGCTGCCGGCACTGCTCCAGGTAGCCCGGCGCCCTTGCCCGGCCCGGGCGCCAGTGCCGGTGCTGCTCGACCGCGAGGTTCCAGGTGAACCGGGCGTGGGCGCAGTGGTCCCGCAGCACCGCTTCCTGGGCGGGCGTGGGGAGCAGACGGTACCGGGACATGCGAACACACTAGCGAATACCGCCGACATTTCCGGGGAGGTGAAGCGGCGTTTCCTCCCCGTCCTGAAGGCGGGGGTATCCACGCCGCGATCCTGATGAAGTACATGCTCATTCACTGCATCAACGAGTCCGCCGAGCGTAACCGCCGGCCAGCGGAGTACGAGCAGGGGAGCCCGGCGATCGAGGACTGGATCGAGGAGATGGAGGGCCGGGGCGTGCTGCTGCACGGCGACCGGCTCAGGTACGTCAGCGACGCCACCACGGTGCGGGTCCGCAGCCGCGAACTCCTGGTCAACGACGGGCCGTTCGCCGAGACCAAGGAGCAGATCGCCGGCTACGACGTAATCGACTGCGCCGACCTGGACGAGGCCATCGAGATCGCGTCCAAGCACCCGACGGCCTGGTGGGGCACGATCGAGGTCCGGCCGATCGCGGGGAATCACTTCGGAGACGCCGTGGCCGGCTGAGGTCGAGCCTGATCCTGCGTCGGTTGATATCCATGTAACGTGCTATGTCGTGAGGGAGGGGGGTGACCGGGATTGGGCAGGCTGAAGAGCACCGTCTACGCCCGCATGGAGGAGATGAGCTTCCGCTCGGGCGCCGCCGTTACCGGCGGGGTGCTCGCCGCCGCCGGGGTGGCGGTCATGCTGGCAGTCCTGCTGGGCGGTCACGGCGACGCCGCGACCAGCGCGCCGGCCCCCGACGTCGCGGTCGGCTCGGTGGCGCCTCCGTCCTCGGCGCTGGCCTCCCCGTCGCCCTCCGTGTCGGCCTCCGCGCCGCCCTCGATCACGCCGCGGGCCAGCCGGTCGACGTCCCCCGCGACAGCGGCCGGGGTCTATCAGCCGTCATCCCGGGTCTCCACGTCGGCGACCGCGCAGGCCGCGGCGACGCCGTCGCCCGGCCGCACCACCCGTGGCACCCTATGCGCCCGCGGTGGTCAGCCGGTGACCCGCGCCGCCCGGGTCAGCCCGGCGCCTGGGGCTGGCCCCGGAGTCAGCCGGAGCGTTGGCCCTGGGGCCTGTTACGGCATCAACTCGCTCGCTCCAGGAGTCATCCCGCAGCGGGCAGGATATGCCCCGGTTTCCTACTCGGTGTCGGCTCCTGAACCGTGGATTAGGTATCGCCTTGCCGGGTAGCGGCTGGCGATGGCTGCGCGCGAGTCACAGCGGCTGCTGGCCGGGCGGTACCGGCTTGGTGCCGTCATCGGCCGCGGCGGGATGGGCGCCGTCTGGCGGGCGCACGACGAATTGCTCCACCGCGACGTGGCGGTCAAGGAAATCGTCTGGCCGGCGCACCTAGACGCGGAAGAGCGGGAGATCGCACGCCGGCGGGCCGTGCGGGAAGCTCAGCTGGCCGCGCGGGTCCATCATCCGAACGTGGTCGGCGTTTACGACATCGTCGAGGAGGACGACCGGCCGTCCATCGTCATGGAACTCGTGCCGTTCCGCTCGCTGCGCGATGCCGTGGCCGAAGAAGGACCCATGACCCCCGCCCAGGCGGCCCGGGTCGGCCTGAGCGTCCTGGCCGCCCTCCGTGCCGTGCACGAGGCCGGCGTGGTGCACCGTGACGTCAAGCCGGCGAACATCCTGCTCAGCCCCGAGGGCCGGGTGGTGCTGACCGACTTCGGGATCGCCAAGGCCGCCGACAGCCCGGCCCTGACCGTATCGGGCGTGCTGCTCGGGTCGCCGTCCTACCTCGCGCCAGAACGCGCCCGCGGCGGACGCGCCGGCGCCGCCGCGGACATGTGGGCGCTGGGAGCCTCGCTGTACGCGGCGGTCGAGGGTCGGCCGCCGTTCGAGCGGGACGGCGTCCTCGCCAGCCTGACCGCCGTGGTGGCCGACGAACTCGAGCCGGCGCCCCATGCCGGCCCGTTGTGGCCGGTAATCGACGGGCTGCTCCGCAAGGACCCGGCGGCCCGCCTCGGCGCCGCCGAGGTGGAGCTGATGCTGAACCGGATCGTGACGGACGACACCTCATCGCTTGCCGAGGACTGGCAGACCAGCGGTTCCCGCCGTTTCCGCGCGGGCCTGGCCGCGCTTACCGCCGTCGCGGCGATCGCGGTGATCGCCGTCGGCATCGCCATGGCGCTCGGCCGCCCGCCTGGTCATCAGGCCGCTCAGCGGTCGACCCCGGGGGCCACGTCTCAGCCGGCCCCGGCCGGGAGAGCACCGTCCGCGTCCTCCGCGCCACCGTCGCCGTCCTCCGCGCCGTCCTCCGCGCGATCCGGCCCGTCCGCGACGGCATCAGGCAACGGAGGCCTCGGTACCCTGCCGGCCGGATATCACTGGTTCACCAATTCGACTGGTTTCTCGATCGCAGTCCCGCGCGGCTGGCAGATCTCCCACGATGGCCACTACGTGTATATCCGGGATCCCGATGACAGCGGCATATTCCTGCTGATTGACCAGTCAGACCAGCCCAAGGCCGATCCGGTGGCGGACTGGCGGCAACAGGCGGCGAACCGCCAGGGCGCTTACCCCGGCTACCACCTCATCCTGCTCCGGGCGGTCCGCTATACGCAGGCGCAAAAGGCAGCGGACTGGGAATTCACCTACGACAGGAATGGCGTCATGGTCGAGGTGCTGAACCGGAATATCCTGGCCAACGCGCATCATGCCTACGCGCTTTACTGGTCGACGCCGCTCAGTGACTGGAACGCCGACTACCACTTCTTCCAGGTCTTCGCGGCCACGTTCAGGCCCGCGCCGGCCAGCCAGGCCGGCTGACGCCGCCTCCCGGACGGCCTGTCCCGGCTGGGCCGGCAAAACTAGGCAGGACGTGACAGTCCGGGACGGTGTGGCGGCACGCGCCATGCGTACACTAGCGACACGAGGGCGCAGTTAGGTGCAGGGGACGGGCTAACCGTGAAACGGGACGACGGATCCGACCCGGGTAGTTTGACCACGGATCTTTCGGCATCCGCCGGCCAGGTCGCCGATATCCCGGTGGCCGCGGGCAGCGTGCGCTGGGAGCGGCCCACCGCGCGGAGCTTCTGGAACTCGCTGGCTGACCCCGAACGGGACGCGCTCGCGGCGGCCGGGGTAGAGGAGTTCTTCCGGGCCGGAGCGGTGCTGTGCCGCGCGGGCGAGGACACCTCCCAGGTGATGATCATCGACTCGGGGTGGGTCAAGGTCAGCGTCCGGGAGGGCCCGGGGACGGGGGAGAAGATCCTGGCCGTTCGCGGCCAGGGGGACGTGGTGGGGGAGCGGGCCGCGCTGGCCACCGGAGTCCGCTCGGCCACCGTGACCGCGCTGGATGAGGTCTCGGCGATGGTGGTTCCAGCCGAACGGTTCGCGGAGTTCCTGCGCGGCCATCCGCGTGCGGCCGAGGTCCTGGAACGTCAGGTGACCGAACGCCGCGAAGAAGACCGGATGCGTCTTTTCCCCGGTGAGCGAGCTGGCGCGGAGCGGCGGCTGGCCTGGCTGCTGCTCGACCTGGCCCAGCGCCGGGGTGGCTACCAGCACACCTCCGCGGCCGTGTTCACCTTGCCGATGGCGCAGACCGAACTCGCGGACTGGGCCGGGACGAGCGCGGACGCGGTCGGCCGGTTCCTGCGGTCGTGGCGGGACCGCGGAATCATCGCCCGCAGCGAGCGGCCCCGCCGGCTGACCGTCATCGACCTGGATGGCCTGGCCGCGCTATGCGACGTCGCGCCGCCGGACACCAGCGCGGGCCGGGCGCCGAACGGATCCCACGTCGCGGCGGAGGCGCCCGCGCACGAGACAGCCGCGCACGAGACAGCCGCGCAGCAGACCTCAGCGCAGCAGACTCCAGCGCAGCAGACTCCAGCGCCGTGGCAGCTGGACTGGCACGAGCCGCTGAACTGCTCGATCGTGTTTACCGACGTGGCCGGGTTCTCAGATCCGGTGCGCAACGACAGCGACCGCGACGTGGTGCGCGCGGCGATGTACGAGATCCTGCGGTCCGCGTTCGAGGTGTCGGGGGTGCCGTGGGAGGCCTGCTACCGCGAGGACCGCGGCGACGGCGCCGTCATCGTGGTGCCGCCGACGATTTCCACCCACCGCGTGGTCGACCCGCTGGTGGCCGGGCTGGCGGACCGGCTGCGGCAGTACAACCGCCGGGCCAGCGAGGTGGTGCGGATCCAGTTGCGGGTCGCGCTGCACGTCGGGCCGGTCGGGAAGGACGCCGAAGGGCTCACCGGGCAGGCCCTGATCGCCGCCGCGCGCATCGTCGACGCTCCGGTGATCAAGGCCAGGCTCGCCGCCGAGCAGGCGGACCTGGTCTTCGCGGCGTCGGACTACGTCTACGAACACGTGGTGCGGAACTGCGCCGGGCGGGTGGATCCGGCGGCCTTCGAGCACATGGAGTGCCAGGTCAAGGAGATGCACGTATCGGCGTGGGTGCACCTGGCCGGGCGCGTGGCCTCGCCGGCGGGGTCGAGCCTGGTGTCCCCGCCCGCGCGGGGAAGCTCCCCGAGCCCGCTGCCGGTCGCCGCGCCGCTCGGCAAGCTCCCGCCCGACGTGCGCGGCCGCGACGGGCTGATCGGCGAGCTGCGCCGGGCGCTGCGGCCCTACCCGTGGCGGGCGAGCCGGGCGTTCGTGATCGCGGGCATGGGCGGTTTGGGCAAGTCCACCGTCGCGCTGACCGCGGCCCGGATGGCCAAGGAGCGCGGCTACCGAGTCTGGTGGGTGCGGGCGGCGGATACGGCGCTGCTGACCAGCGGGATGCTCGAGGTGCTGCGGGAGCTCGGCGCGCCGGAGTCGGTGACGGTGCCGGTGCGCGAAGGCGCGCGGACCGCGTCCGCCCGGGCCTGGGAGTTCTTGAACGGCGATCACGTCGGGGGCCGCCGCTGGCTGCTGGTCTTCGACGACGCCGACAACCCCGCCGTGCTGGCGGGCGCCGACGCGACCACGCCGGCCGACGGCACCGGCTGGCTGCGGGCCGACCCGGCCGGGATGGTGATCGTGACCACCCGCCTGCGGGACCCGCAGGTCTGGGGCACCCGGGTCACGCTGCGCGAGCTCAAGCCCCTGGACGCCGCGGCCGGCGCGGAGGTGCTGCGGGACCTGGCCCCGGAGGTGGCCGATCCCGGCGGCCACGAGGCGCGCGAGCTGTCCCGCCGCCTCGGCGGCCTGCCGCTGGCGCTGCACCTGGCCGGTACCTACCTGGGGTCGCCGTTCGCGCACTGGTCCACCTTCGCCGGCTACCGGCAGGCGCTGGACGGCGTCGAGCTGCCCGCGGCGCTGATGGACATCGAGGAACAGGGCCCGGACATCCACGCGACCGTCCAGCGCACCTGGGACCTGTCCCTGGACGCGCTCGCGGCCGAGGGCAGGCCGCAGGCCCGCCCGCTGCTGCTCGTGCTGTCCTGCTTCGCGCCGGCCACGCCCATCCCGGCCTGGCTGCTGCAGCTGCCGCCGCTCGCGGACCTGCTGGCCGGGCAGACGGGCTCGCCGGGCGCGGAGGGGAAAGACAACGGGGCCGAACGGCGTGGGCTTCGCGCCGGCCTGCAAGGCCTCTCGCGCACCGGGCTGATCGACATCGCCAGCGTTGGCGGCCCGGCCGGCGTACCCGCCGTTACCGTGCACCCGGTGGTCGCCGACGCGAACCGCATCCGGCTCGCGGCCGGCGCCGATGCCGAGCACGCGGCCGTGCGGGGAACCGCGGTGGCGCTGCTGGAGGCGGCCACGGCCGGGCTCGACCCGGCCCGGCCCGGCGACTGGCCGACCTGGCGCCGGCTCAGGCCGCACGTGAACGCCGTCATTGACCTGCTCGCCGACGACCTGGACCCTGCGCTGCTGGCCCGGCTGCTCATCGTCAGCGCGGTCGGCACCGAGGCGCTGCTCGGCGCCGGGCGGCTGGCCGCGGCCGAGAAGCTCGCGCAGGCCAGCGTCGCGGCCGCGACCTTCCTGAGCCGCGACGACCCGGCCGCGATGACCGCGCGCGGCTACCTCGCCCGGACCCTGGTCCGCCGGGGCCGCAGCGGCGACGCCGAGACGATCTACCGCGACCTGCTCGCCGACCGGCTCCGGGTGCAGGGCGATGACCATCTCGCCACCCTGGCCACCCGGCATGACCTGGCGGCCGCGCTGGGGATGCAGGGCCGGTTCGGCGACGCCGAGCAGCTGTACCGTCAGCTGCTCGTTGACGACGACCGGCTGCGCGGACCCGATCACAGGGAAACCCTGGCGGCCCGCTACAACCAGGCCCGGATGATCGGCCTGCAAGGCCGCTACGCCGAGGCGGAGGAGCTGGGCCGCCAGGTCCTGGACGTCCAGCGCCGGGTGCTCGGCCCGGATCATCCCGACTGCCTGGCCAGCCGCCAGAACCTGGCCCGGCTCGCCGGGAAGGCCGGCCGTTACGCCGAGGCGGAGCAGACGTACCGCCGGCTCCTGGCCGACCGGCGCCGGGTCCTGGGGGATGACCACCCGGACACCCTGGCCACCCGCCACCGGCTGGCCCGGATCGTCGGCCAGCGGGGCCGTTACGGCGAGGCGGAGGAGCTGTGCCACCAGGTCCTGGCGGACCGGCGCAGGCTGCTCGGCGAGGACCACCCGGACAACCTGTCCACCCGGCACCGGCTGGCCCGGATGCTCGGGCTGCAGGGCCGCTACGCCGACGCCGAGCCGATGTTCCGGCAGGTGCTCGCGGCTCGGCGGCGCACCCTGGGCGCCGAGCATCCCGATACCTTGTCCACCGAGCACCGGCTCGGCTGGCTGATCGGCCGCCAGGGCCGCTACACCGAGGCCATCGACATCGTCAACCAGGTCCTCGGCGGCCGCCGTAACGTCCTGGGCGATGACCACCCGGACACCCTGGCCGCCCGCGAGACGCTGGCCTGGCTGACCGGCCTGCGCGGCAAGCCCGCCGAAGCCGAGGAGCTGGCCCGCGAGGTGCTGGCCGACCGCCGCCGCGTCCTGGGCGAGGACCATCCCGACACCCTCACCACCCGCGGCACCCTGGCCTGGCTGACTGAACTGAGGGGACGATACGCCGACGCCGAGCAGCAGTACCGCGCCCTGCTTGCCGACCGGGAGCGCATCCTGGGCGCCAGCCACCCCGACACCCTCATCGCCCGCCAGGACGTGGCCCGGATGCTCGGCCTGCAGCGCCGCTACGCCGACGCCGAGCGGCTGAGCCGCGAGGTGCTGGCCGACCGCCGCAGGCTCCTGGGTGATGACCACCCTGACACCCTGACCTCGCGCGCCACCCTGGCCCGCCTGGCCGCCCGCCAGGGCCGCCGCGCCGAAGCCGAGGAACTCTACCGCCAGGTGATCGCCGACCGCACCCGCGTCCTGGGTGCCAGCCATCCGGACACCACCGCCATCCGCAGCGAATTCGCCCAGGCAGTACCGCGATGATTCCGGGAGTCTGATGGAATGGCCGGATGACGCGTGAAGGCCCGTTCTGGGACGTGATGGCGGGCCGGGTGGCGCCGCCTTCCGCGGCTACGCTGCTCGGGTGGGAGCTGGTGGCGGTCGATCCCGACGCCGGGACGATCGAGGTCGCGTTCACCGCCAGTGATCAGTTCCTGAATCCCGCGGGAGTGATCCAGGGCGGGTTCCTGGCGGCGATGCTTGACGACACCCTGGGCCCGGCGCTGGTGGCCACGCTGGGCCCGGGCCAGTTCGCACTCACGACCGACCTGCACGTGCAGTTCCTGCGCCCGGCGCGCCCGGGACGGCTCACCGGCCGCGGCCGGATCGTCCGGCGCGGCAAGGACGTGGCGTTCCTGGCGGGGGAACTGCTCGACGACTCCGGCCAGATCGTGGCGGCGGCCATGGCGACGGCCCAGATCCGTCCCTGGCCGACGTGACGCGCGGCCGACGTGACGCGCGGCCGACGTGACCAGGGCCGGCCGCGCCGGCTTACCAGCGACCGCGGTGCACGACCTCGCTGAACGACCGCCGTTTGGGGTTGCGGACCGGGGCCAGCGGCCGGTCCGCGGGGTAGCCGAGCGAGATGAGCAGCGCCCAGTCGCGGTCCTCGGGGAATCCCAGCAGCTCGCGGGCGAGCCGCAGGTCGGCGACACCCGCGTGGCAGCTGCCGATGCCCAGGTCGGCCGCCGCCAGCAGCATGGCCATCGTCGCCTGGCCCAGGTCGAGCTGAGCTCGGGCGAACTCGTTGTCGGCCTCGGGGCCGATCACCACGATCGTCGCCGCCGAGCCGGCCACGTGGCCGGCCCCCCGCCAGACCTTGGCCAGCTCGTGGAGCTGCCCGCGGTCGGTGACGACGATGAAGTCCCACGGCTGCCAGTTCTGTGAGGACGGGGACCGGCGTCCCGCCTCCAGGATCTGGTCCAGGTCGGCCGGCGGGATCGGGCGGTCGGCGAAGGACCGGACGTTGCGGCGTGAGGTAATCGCCTCCCAGGTCTGCATGCCGGTCTCAACGCCCGCACCGCCACATTCATTCTCCGCCGCCCGCCTGGGTTCACTCCGGGGGTGCGAACGGCGGGCCGGGCGGCTCGCCCCACCAGCCACGCAGGAACCCTCCGGCCCGCTCGCAGGCCCCGGCCAGCGGACCGAAGGGATGGCGCAGCGCCTCGAGTATGAGTCCGGTGATCCTGGCTTCGACGGCCGCAAGGACCTGGACCGGGGTCGCCCCGGCCGCGGACCTGTAGCCGATCACCGCGCCCGCGTTGCACACGAAGTCGGGCAGCGCCACGATGCCGCGTCGGCGCAGCACGTCGGCTCCCGCCGCGGTGTAAGGGGCGTTCGCGGCGGGTGCGATGACCCGGACACCCGGTGGCAGCGATCCGGCGGTCCGGGCGCCGATCGTTCCCGGCCGGGCCCCGGGGACCAGGACATCGGCATCCACCTCGGTGAAGAGCTGATGCGGCGGCATGACCGGCCGGCCGTAGTGCACGACGCACGCATCGCCGTGCTCGCGGCGCAGCGCGAGCAGCCGCTCGACGTCCAGTCCCGGTGCCTCCGCGACGCACCCGGCCACAGTGGACACCGCGACCACCCGGCCACCACGGCGGGTGACCTCGCGCGCCACCCCGCCGCCCACCTTGCCGAACCCCTCAATGGCCACCGAACGGCCATCCCAGCCCCGGCGCCCCGCAGCGCTGTCTCCCGCAGCGCTGTCTCCCGCAGCGTCAAGCGCCGTCCCGGCGGCCACCGCGACGCCGTACCCGGTCAGTACGTCCTCGAACGGCACGCCTTCCACGACCGCGCGCATGGCCGCCGGCGCGGCCCAGCTTTCGCGCAACGGCGCGAAATCCTCCTCGCCGGTGCCCATGTCCGGCCCGGTCAGGAACCGGCCCGCGTCGGCCAGCGGCCGGACCTCCGCGCAGAACCGGGCCATCAGGGCGGCCTTGGCCGCGCGGTCCGCCGGATCCCCGCGCACTCCCGCCTTGGCGCCGCCGACCCGCTCACCCAGCGCGGCGAACTTGTAGGTCATCGACCGCGCCAGCACCGCCACCTCAGCCACGCTGACGTCCGGCGCCAGCCGGGTCCCCCCGGCGGACAGCGGCGCCCCGGGCAGGTCGAACACCACGAACCCGGGAACCGAGCCGAGCTCGACGATCTCCGGACCACCACCATCGCGCCCCGCCAGCGGTTCGCCTGCCATGCCATCTCCGATGAGCCGATCACCCGCACCCGACACGGATCCCGCCGCGTCCGAGGCCGCGGCCAGTCCATCCCTCAAGACCCTAAAGCCCGATCGCTTGCGCTGCTACCGGTGCACTATCGGATCTGACCGTGTCGTATTCCTCCGTGCGCTCGACATGCTTGAACCGGCAAAGCCATCTGACGCAGGCAGGCTGACTGATCAGTCTGTCTGACCGTCGGCATTTTACGATCTGGTCCTGTTATGAGCCGCTTCGGGCTAGAGGCGGGTCGCGGCCCGGACCAGCCCGGCGACGGCCCGGGACCGGCTGTGCGGCGGCCACGCGATCACTGTCGTCACCGTCGGCGCGTCCAGCACCGGCACGGTGGCGAGGTCGCGGCGCAGATGGGCCTGTCTCCCTTGGCGCGTGGGCGGCCCCGCCGGCCGGTCCGGGCTGGCGGGAGATCGTACAGCGCGGCGTCCTTGCGCAGCCGGGTGGTCCAGGTGATGGCGGCCGGGAGTCCCGTCAGTTCCTTCCCGGCGTAGGCGGCGTCGGCGACCACGTGGATGTCCCGCCCGGGCAGCACAGCGGCGATGGCCTCGGCCATGCGGCGCGCCAGCCACAGCCGCGAGGCCGAGCTGGTGCCCTTGATGACCAGCTTGGCCAGCACCGGGATGGCCACGGGCCTGCTGAGGATGGGCAGCCGCACGACGACGGCGGCGATCACCCGGTTGTTGCCGTACCCGGCCTTGTCCGGCCCCGCCGCCGAGCCGTCGTGGAACCACGACGCGGCCCAGGCTTTCTTCCCGCGCCGCTTGAACAAGGTGTCGTCAATCGCGACAGTGACCGGCTGCCCGGCCGGGACCAGCAGCGCCACCACCAGCCTGGCCACGGCCAGGCCCAGGTCATCAGCGCTCCACCGGGCGCGGGAGAAGAACCGGTGCGCCCGGTCATGCGGCCACAGCTGCGACAGGCTTGCCCCGGCCAGCATGCCGCATACCGTCCGCTTCCCGGTCTGCGCGAGGAAACCGCAGGCCAGGCCGCAGAACGTGCGGAACGACGGGGCGGTGAACAACGGGGCAAGACCGGCCAGCAGCGTCATCAGCGACGCGGGAACCGGTAGCGTGGCATCTGCGAGCATCGGCGGGAACCCGTTCCATCGACGGTTTCACAAGCACCGCCGATGCTCTCTTCTCCCACGCCCGCACCTGCTGCACCTGGCTGAATCAGCAGGTCACGCGGAGTGTCGCAGGGGCGGCGTCCCGGATTTCCCGGGCCGGGTCCGGCACGCCTTGCTTTCCGCGGCGGGCCGGGCGCATGCTTGCCGGTAGCCAGTCGTCAGGAGTCATGCCGATGCGTATGGCCGGTTCGCCCTCGTGGTGCATCAGCGAAGACCGGTGGCCGGAGGCGTTTGATGTGGCCCTGTGGTTTCGCGCCGCCGAGCGCATCGAGGTGGCATCGCAGGGCGTGGTGCCAGGGCCGCCGGATGTCGAGCCGTTGCCAGACCCCCGCACGGACCCGGCGGACGCCGCCGGACTGGCCGCTGGCTGGCTGGCCTGGTGGCATTCGCTGATCGGGCTGCCCCCGCTATCACCGCCGTCCGGCCTGGCCCACCCGCCGGCCCTGCTGGCGTTCGCCGCGCCAGATTTCCCCGGCCTGGCTGCCTGGCCAACGCTGCGGCGGGCTGTCACCGGCCGGTGGCAACAGGCTCAGGACTGGCACAACGCCCGCATGGAAGCGGGATTGGAGGCGGGCCTGCACCTCGATCGGCGAACCGGCCAGGTGGTAGCCGAGCTGGAACGTGAGCTGGGCCGCAAGGCCCGGCCATTCTCGCTGGACTTCGTGCTGCTGCCTGTCCGCGATGAGCAGGTCCGCCCGGCTGGCACCGACCGCTACCTGGTTCCCGAACGCGTTTACGACGGCCCGCGGTGGCCGGAAGTGCTGCGCGGCCTGCTGATCCCGCGCGCATAGGAGCCCTCACCGGTCAGCAGGCGGACGACCGCACAGCCAGATCCTGACCGATGCGACGTGCTCAGTGCCCGGCCGGAGGCTTCCCGCCTGCCGGATAGGCTAGCCACCGCGCTGAACCGCCTGAGCT
>WNGP01000674.1_pt1 | contig 34828 bp, 22 predicted proteins | sample 5407671 | NCBI WGS metagenome assembly WNGP01 (sample SAMN13153381, study PRJNA577476) | soil metagenome | isolation source: 40 cm soil or saprolite under Garry oak tree replicate 2 | place: USA:California | collected 2016-06-15 | reverse complement strand
GGTAGGTCAGGCACGCATCCCCGGAGGCCACCGCCACCGCGTCCGGGCATGCCGCGGCCCGTTCGGTGATCAGCTCATGCACCCCGCCGGCGTCCGGGACCGGCGCCGCCGTGTCGTTCCAGGCCGCCAGCAGCTGCTCCCGCTCCCCGGACGTCAGCACCGGCAGCCGTGACAACGGCACGGCGGGATCGGCCGCGATCCCGGCCAGCAGCACCCCCAGGTGCCCCGCCATCCGCCCGATCGTGGCCGCGTCGAACAACGCCGTGCTGTACTCGACCGCCCCCGCCAGGCCGCCGCCGGGGGTGTCACCCAGCGACACCGACAGGTCGAACTTCACCGGCCGCGCACCAGCCGGGCCATTGCCGGGCGCCTCGCTCCCGCCGGGGCCGCCGCCAGGCCCGGTCTTGTCCGCGGCATCGTAACCGAACATCACCTGGAACAGCGGGGTGCGGGACCGGTCCCTGTCCGTGACCAGCTCATCGACCAGCTGCTCAAACGGCAGATCCTGATGGGCATAGGCGGCCAGGGCCATCGCCCGGACCCGGCCAAGCAAAACGGCAAACGACGGGTCCCCGGACAGGTCCGCCCGCAACACCAGCGTGTTGACGAAGAACCCGATCAGGTCCTCGGTCTCGGCCCGGTCCCGGTTCACCACCGGGGTGCCCACCACGACGTCATCCATGCCGGTGTAGCGGCCAAGCAGCACCATGTAGGCGGCCAGCACCGTCATGAACATGCTCGCCCCGCCCTGCTGCGCGACCTCCCGCAGGCCCCCGGCCACCTCCGCCGGGACGGTCAAGTGCGCTCGTGCCCCGGTGGTGGAGCGGGCCGACGGGCGGGGCCGGTCGGTGGGCAGGTCCAGCACCGGCAGCCCGGTCAGCTGCTCCCGCCAGTACGCCAGCTGGGCGGCCAGCACGTCGGCGGTCAGCCAGGCCCGCTGCCACACCGCGAAATCGGCATACTGCACTGGCAACGCCGGCAGCGGATCCGGCTCCCCGGCCCGGGCCGCCTGATATAGCGCGGCCAGGTCCCGGCGCAGGATCTGCCCGGACCGCTCATCACTGACCACATGGTGCACCGACAGCACCAGCATGTGCTTATCGGGCGCCAGCCGGGCCAGGCACGCCCGGATCACCGGCCCGGCCGCCAGGTCGAACGGCGCCTGCATGTCCGCAGTGACCAGCGCCTCGGCCACCCGGCGCGGATCGGCCACCCCCGACACATCCGCCACCGGCAACGGGAACCGCGACGGCGGGTCGATCACCTGGAACGGCACCCCGTCTTCCCCGGCCACCAGCCGGGTCCGCAGCACCTCATGCCGCGCCGTCACCGCGTCCAGCGCGGCCCCCAGCGCCGCCACATCCACCGCGCCCATCCCCACAGGAACCGACACGTTGTACTCCGCCGAGCCCGGCTCCAGCTGAGCCAGGAACCACAACCGCTGCTGGGCGAACGACAACGGCGACCGCCCGTCCCGGCCCGCCGGCGTCACCGGCGGCATTAAAGCTCCCCCAAGATCCTCCCATCCGCCACTGACCGGACCGCCAGCCGCCACCAGCGCCACCTCCCAGTCATGTCGCGGGTCATCCAAATGGGCCAAGCACGGCTAACCACCCTGGACAGTCCAGCTGTAAGGGAGCCTCGTCAATACGCAATGCGAGCCCGAGGTCCACAGTGCTTAGCGGCGCGATCCTTACCGATAGCCTCGATATCCCGCCTTATGCCGAAACTAGCATATCGCAGGTCAAGCACTAGGCTATGCACTAATCAGCGCATATCCTCCGTCAAATATGCGCTACCCGAACATCCGAGCCCTGTTCAACTGAGTCTTCGCGTCGGTTGAACAGCATCCTTCAATACTCCTTAACATAATTAACCCTGAAATAGCAGCCAACGCGCAAATCTTAACGCTAGGCTAACGCTAGCCCAACGCTAGAAAGAGGTGCCGACATGCCAGGAGTACGCGCGCCGAGTCACGAATATGAAGTGGAAGCCGCAAACGAACCTCCGCTCACACGCCAGCGAATTACACCCGGCACTGTTCGGCGAATATTTCCGTACGTCAAGCGATACCGCTGGTCCATAGCCCTGTTGTTGAGTCTTACTGCTGTGGTCGCAGGTTCCGCAACAGCAAATCCGCTCCTCTTCGGAGCGATTATTGACAATGGCATCCTTACCGGTCGAATGTCGGTTGTCATTGAGTTGGCCGTAGCAATAGTCGTACTAGCGGCGGTCCAAGCAACCGCGACGTTCATTCAGACAAGGGCATCCGCCAAGATCGGGGAGGGGCTCGTATATGATCTGCGCGGTCAAGTTTTCAGGCATGTACAAAAACAACCGCTAGCGTTCTTTACCCGCTCGCAGACCGGCTCCCTCGTCAGTCGGCTGAACGGGGACGTCATGGGTGCTCAGCAAGCCATCACGACCCTGCTGTCCCAGACCGTCGATACGCTTCTTACACTAACCTTCGTGCTTGTCGCCATGTTCTATCTGTCCTGGCAGATCAGCATTTTCGCAGTGGTGATTATTCCGCTCTTTATTTTTCCAGGAAAAGCTATTGGGCGTAGGCTGCAGCGACTCGCCAGGGAGCAGATGCAACTCAACGCCGAAATGGGGTCGCTCATGAACGAGCGCTTCAATGTGGCGGGGGCGATGCTCGTAAAGCTGTTCGGGCGAAGCAATGAAGAGTCTGCCTTGTTTAATAACAAGGCAGGCCGAGTCCGCGATATTGGAGTTCGGGCAAGTGTAGTGGGGCGGATACTCGATATCAGCATGTCATTCTCGAGTTCGCTAATCCTCGCGCTAACATTCGGTATTGGTGGATACCTCGTCATTCACCACTCATTCAAGATCGGCACCATGGTTGCCCTGATTACCCTAATCGGTCGACTCTACGGCCCGATCACTCAGCTCTCAAACATGCAGACTAACATCTTGACATCTCTGGTCAGCTTTGACCGGGTATTTGAGGTTCTCGATCTCAAGCCGCTGGTAGTGGAACGTCCCGGCGCGTCAGCGCTATCTGTCAGTACCAACGGGAACAGCGTCGCGCCTGAGATCGAGTTCGACCGAGTGTCATTTAGCTATCCGTCCGCAAAAGACGTTTCTCTCCCCTCGTTGGAATCAATCAGCATGCGTGTTCCGGAACGCGCCGGCAACGGGAAGGTCCTAGTAGACGTAAGCTTCCTTGCGTCGGCAGGGCGACTGACCGCGCTGGTTGGGCCGTCTGGCGCAGGGAAGACTACGATCACGCATATGGTGCCGCGGTTTTACGATCCTGAATCGGGGACCGTACGGATTAACGGCCAAGACATCCGTGATCTGACCCTTGAATCCGTGCACGACACGGTTGGGGTCGTAACTCAGGATGCGCACCTATTCCATGAAACTATCCGTGCAAACCTACTGTACGCGCGCCCGGGAGCCAGCGAGCGCGAACTAGTGGAGGTATGCAAAGCTGCGCAGATCTGGGACCTTCTCGCATCACTTCCTGATGGCTTCGACACCATCGTCGGTGATCGTGGCTACCGGCTGTCAGGCGGTGAGAAGCAACGGATCGCCCTAGCCAGGTTGCTGCTTAAGGCACCGCCAGTTGTCGTCCTCGATGAGGCGACCGCGCACCTGGACGCGGAGTCCGAAGTCGCGGTGCAGCGGGCACTCAAGATCACACTGGCCGGCCGGACTTCGCTCGTCATCGCGCACCGGCTGTCTACCATCCGCGAGGCCGACCAGATCGTCGTGATCGATGAGGGGCAAATCAGGCAATGTGGAACACACGACGAGCTACTGGCGACCGGGGGCCTTTACGCCAACTTGTACCACACGCAGTTCACCCGTAAGGCCGCGAACGGCCAGGAATCAGGTCAGCCGCGGTGACAAGCGCGCTGTCAGCCTCTCAAGTCCCGCGACGAGTTCGGCTGTAGCGCCGCCGTAGCCCAGCCGGATATGGCCTGGGCATCCGAAACATGATCCAGGAACTACGAGCACACGTTGTTCTTGGAAGAGTTTCTCGCAAAACTCGTCAGTATCCGGGAAATTATCGAGGCGCGGGAATGCCGCGACTCCCCCAGCCGGAGGAGCCAGAGTCACACCCTCCGTGGCATTGACCCAGTCCATAAGGACCTTACGATTTTCCGTAGCCTGCCTTAGCCGCGGCTCGAGGAAGTCATGAATTCTTTCCAGAACGTGATATGCCAGCAATTCGATCAGCGGAGACACGTGCAAAGTCGTGTAATCTCTGATTCGAACGCAGTCGGCGAGAACGTCGCTGGGCGCGATGCACCACCCGAAACGCAGGCCAGGCAGCCCGAAGGCCTTCGAGAAGGTACCGAAGCTAATCCCGCGTGGATAACATCTTGTAACATCGGGCAGTGGCTCGCTGTCATAGGTTAGTTCCGCGAACGCGGCATCCCATAGCACATACGCGCCTACCCGCTCGGCACTGCGCAGGAGTGTCTGCATGCCGTCTGCCGTGAGGGAGGCACCCGTCGGGTTCTGCGGAAAATTCACGACTATGGCCCGGGTGCGGCCGGTAACGAGCCTGGCCAGCTCATCAAGTGATGCGGCCCAGCCATTATCGTCAGGGCGAAGCGACCATGTTGTTATGGTGCAACCGAGGGCGGCAGCGAAATCTACGAGCAAATGATATCCGGGCTGCACGACGATCACCTCGTCCCCGGGTCGCAGCAGCGCCATCATGACCAGGGAGATAGCCTCACTAGATCCGCTGGTCGTCATGACTTTTGACGAGTCACCGTCGCCCCACCGTTGCGCGATCGCCGTTCTGACGCCAGGGGACCCCAGCGAGTAGCCATCACCGAAGACGAGGGCATCGAAGTCTCCGTAGTCGAGTCCCGTCTTAGCCCTGAGCTGAGCCATAGAGTATGGTTGCACGCCGCTAGAGCTGATATCGATTTCAGCGGCGAAATAGTAATCGCGCAGCCAGTCTTCTAGGGACGCCTGTTTGAGCTGCATAATCATCCCTGTCTTCCGTTTTTTGGTGGAACTACTGCGCAAGGATACCCTCTGCGTTGTAGCTCAAGCCAGGTCGTATCGACCGCGGCGGAAGCTCCGCGCGGTGGCACTTGCTTTACAAGCCTGAGATGAGTCAAGCTAATGAGCGTGCCCACGGACAATAGTACCTCGCCAGAACATCAGACTAGAATGATTATCGCCATGCGTCGCGATATTCACGATGCCAGGAAGTTTATTGAAAGCCGTCTCTCTGATTCGGGTTTCAATGATATTTCCGCAGATGAATCGTTCCTAGTAGGAATACTGGCCAGAAACGACAGATCAGCAGCAGGAACGCTGCTGTCAAGGCTGGAAATCCCCGAGCATGAAGTTACTCATACGATCGATAGCCTGGCATTGCGCGGGTACCTGAGGCCGCGGAACAGCATATCCAGCCAGCACCAGCCAGCCGTCATGCTCACGGAGCGGGGTCTGGCGACGCTTACCCGGGCTGAATATGCACTCAAAGCCTCATGCTGGGCCGATTTTCCGCTACGTCACGGCGACATCGTCATCAGCACGCCGGTCAAGTGCGGCACGACCTGGACGCAGATGATCTGTGCACTTCTGATATTCCAGGACGCCAACCTTCCCGCGGCCCTGAAGGAATTGTCTCCGTGGCTTGATGATGCCCCATATTGGCGCGAAGCGGTGAACTCTCTTACCGCCCAGAAGCACCGCAGATTCATCAAGAGCCACTTGCCGCTAAACGAGCTGCCAATCGATCCCAGAGTTACCTATATCGTGACCGCTAGGAATCTTCTGGATGCAGCCCTCTCATTCTATAACCATGAAAAGAAAAATATCGAGCACCGGGAACTTGCCGCCCTGAAGGCACGCAGACTGCCATCGCCACGCGACTTTCTCCTCAGGTGGATTGCTACAGATAACGACGTGCACATGCCTCAAAGTAACCTGTTTCCCGGGATGCTTCAGCACCTCGCCGACGCGTGGAACAGGCGCAATGAGCTAAACGTTGTGCTTTTGCATTATCAAGAACTTGCCACCGACCTAGAGGGCGAGATGCGCCGCGTCGCCGCACGTCTTGGAATAAATGTTCCCGAGAAGAAATGGCCTGCTCTCGTACGGGCCGCGACATTCGACGAGATGCGTGCCGCCGCCGATCGTATCCAGCCGGAAGACGGGCTGGAGGACTCCCCGCAAGACTTCTTCCATAAGGGAGTCTCCGGAGCGGGCCGCGAACTGCTCACCGACGCTGAGCTCGCCTACTACCATGCACGCACTGCGCAAATCGCTCCGCGCGATTTCCTGACCTGGCTGCACCGGGAGAATGAGTCACGCGCGATGGCACCTGATTTACAAGCCTGAGATGAGTCAAGCTAATGAGCGTGCCCACGGACAATAGTACCTCGCCAGAACATCAGACTAGAATGATTATCGCCATGCGTCGCGATATTCACGATGCCAGGAAGTTTATCGAAGGCCGTCTCTCCGATGCGGGTTTCAATGATATTTCCGCAGATGAATCGTTCCTAGTAGGAATACTGGCCAGAAACGACAGATCGGCAGCAGGTACGCTGTTGTCAAGGCTGGAAATCCCCGAGCATGAAGTTACTCATGCGATCGATAGCCTGGCATTGCGCGGGTACCTGAGGCCGCGGAACAATAAATCCAGCCAGCACCAGCCGGCTGTCATGCTCACGGAGCGGGGTCTGGCGACGCTTACCCGGGCTGAATATGCACTCAAAGCTTCATGCTGGGCCGATTTTCCGCTACGCCAGGGCGACATCGTCATCAGCACGCCGGTCAAGTGCGGCACGACCTGGACGCAGATGATCTGCGCACTTCTGATATTCCAGGACGCCAACCTTCCCGCGGCCCTGAAAAAATTGTCTCCCTGGCTTGAAGCCACTCGCCCAGATTGGCGCAAAGTGGTGAACTCTCTTGCCGTTCAAAAGCACCGCAGATTCATCAAGACTCACTTGCCGCTAAACGAGCTGCCAATCGATCCCAGAGTTACCTATATCGTGACCGCTAGGCATCTTCTGGATGCAATCCTCTCATACTATAACCATCAAATGAAAACTGCAGACCAGGAGCATGCCGTCCTGAAGGCAAACAAAATGCCATCGCCACGCAGCTTTCTCCTCAGGTGGATTGCTACTGATAACGACCTTCGCACGCCTTACAATACCCTGTTTCCCGGGATGCTTCAGCACCTCGCCGACGCGTGGAACAGGCGCAATGAGCCAAACGTTGTGCTTTTGCATTATCAAGAACTTGCCACCGACCTAGAGGGCGAGATGCGCCGCGTCGCCACACGTCTTGGAATAAATGTTCCCGAGAAGAAATGGCCTGCTCTCGTACAGGCCGCGACATTCGGCGAGATGCGTGCCGCCGCTGATCGTATCCAGCCAGAAGACCGGTTGGAGGACTCCCCGCAAGACTTCTTCCATAAAGGAGTCTCCGGAGCGGGCCGCGAACTGCTCACCGACGCTGAGCTCGCCTACTACCATGCACGCACTGCGCAAATCGCTCCGCGCGATTTCCTGACCTGGCTGCACCGGGAGAATAAGTCGCCCAGCTCACGGTAAGGCGATATGCATCGGGTAAGGCGATATGCACCGCGCCTTACCCGGCCACACGCCCCGGCAGGCCGGGGCGAAACCTCGCCAGAACTTCTCTGTATACATCCTCGGTGCGTTGAGCCATTTTCTCTCTTGTATAGAGCAAGCGATGTCTTTCGATGAGAAGATTTCTGTCGAACCTTGCGTTATCGATATCCATTATGAGTGACTCCACCGCGTTAGCCAGGGCAATTACAGATTTCGGCGGAACTACGCGTCCGTATCGCTGGTCTGGCAGCATCGACGCCACATCGCCGACATCGGTGCTCACAATCGGCATACCGCGGCTCATCGCCTCCAAGACAGTTAGCGGTCCAGTTTCGCGATCAGATGGCATGATGAGGATGTCGGTATCGGCACACTGCTCAAGAATATCTGGTTGATATCCGCAGAATCGGACAATCTCACTCATTTCGAGGAGCTCAACAACTTCCGACAAATATTCCCGCTCTTCGCCGTCGCCATAGATATAGAGCACCGGACAGGACCGACTGTTCCTCTGACGCAACCCGGCCATGGCCAGAATTGCTAGATCCGCCCTCTTCCTGTCTATCAGACTTCCTACGAATATCAGGTTCGGACGATTTGAATGGCGCGTTCCTGGGTGAGCAGCAGGCATTACTGCCCTAGTGCCATGCGGAACATAATAGAGATCCGCCTCAGGAAAGCCGCACCTTTTTAGATCCTCAAAATCTCTGTCGGACATACATATTACCGCAAAGCTCATCCCCCTCTTTCTCGACTCGACCAGCGGGTGAAACCCTTGTGGTCCAGGCCCCTTGTTGGCATGCATGGAAAAAATGCACGGTGTTCGGCGTAGATTAGCTGCAGGAATTGTCTGTGCAGCAGCAGGCGGAGTATGAATGTGGATCAGGTCAGGGTCAAGGCTCTCGAATTTAGCGAGCAAGCGCTGCGTCATCCGCTCAGCCGGACGTGATGTCGGCCGCGCGCCTCCTGGTTCAAATGAATCTAGCTCTTCTACTATGGTCACGGGTACGCTTCGCTGACGGCATGCTTCGGCGAGCCCTTCCTTGCGATCGACCAGCACACTGACGTTCAATCCGCGCGCTTGCTGCTCAGCAGCCAGATGAAGTACGTGCTTCTCGACGCCGAGCTGGCCCTTGCGGGTACTATTAGCTACATGAACTATGCGCATCTGCAGCCTATACCTCTTACTTTGTAGGAGCTGAACAGGAGCCAAGGGCTAGCGGATCTTTTGCCGCGCATGGAACCGACTGACCTTGCTGACCACATCTTCGCTGTAGAGCCGTATCGCCTGCTGCACCGCGAATTCGGCCATGTACGCGCGGAATTCGTGCGGGGGTTCCGCGGCCAGGTTGAGCATCCGCCGGTTGGCGATAACCGCGGAGCCCTTGAGGCTCTCGACGCTTTTCTCGATGGCCGCGTCGACTTCACCCGCATCGACGACCTCGTCGACGACGAGCCTCGCGGCCGGCTCGTCGGCCCAGATCCTGCGCCCATGAAGGATGATCTGACGGGACAGCTGTGTCCCCGCGTACCTGGTCAGCCGGAGGTTGGCCGCACCTGGCACGATGCCCTCGTCGGCGGCGGGAAGGCTGAAATAGGAGCCGGATACGGCGAGCACGTGGTCGAGGACAAGCAACAGCTGTGTCCCGCCGCCTATGGCGAAGCTGTCCACGACGCCGACCCAGGGCTTCTCGATCGCCGGGGAGTACCACCGAGCGCTGTCCGCGACCAAGATGCCGCGCAGGAGCTTGTGGATGTAGCCAAGCTCCCGCCGCAGCAGGAAACCGACCAGCGAGATGCCCCCGGCGTGCAGCGCCTTGAGGTTGATACCGGCGCTGAACACCCGCCTGCCCCGGTACGCGGGGTGGCTCATTTCCCCGCCGCGGATCACGCCCACGCGGACCGCGGGATCGAGCAGGGCGAGGTCGACGGCGGTCTCCATGTCGTCGACCTGCCGGTCGTCCTCCGCGTTCAGGCAGTCACCGCGGCACATGGTCAGCCGGGCCGCATCCTTGATGCGCTCCAGGTGCACCGAGCCCAGGTCGGCCGCGCCCGTCTCGCGGAATCCCGGCAGCAGCCGTAGCGCACGAGGCGTCGGTCGCAGCATCGCGTCGAGCAGGTGCGGGCCGGCCAGCGGTGAGCGCAGTATCCGGCTGAAGAAGATGCCCTGGTCGATCTCGTAGCCTTCTCTGGCAGCTTGCGGCCTGGCTCGCTCCGCAACGAGTTGCCCGGCGGCAGGTACCAGTCCAGGGAAGACCAGCCCGGCATCGGTAGCCAGCTCGTCAATCCGCAGGTGCACCGCACGGCTGTCGGTGAGTTCGTCGTAGACCGCGTCGGCATGGCTGTCCATGAAGTGGCAGCGCAGGGCGCGCACGGCGGCTTTCGCCGCGGCGGCGGTGGCGCGCTCGGCGGGAGATCGCAGAGCGGGCTCGGGCAGGGTGGCCAGAAGATCCTCGGCCCGGGCCGCGGCGACCGCCAGCGCGGATCTGGCCTGGGCCAGATCCGCGCGTACGGCCTGCACATCATCGGGGATGCTGGCCGCAGTCGCTGAAGCGGTCACGATGGCGCCCCGGCGGACACGCGGCGTAGCGCGCGGTCGCAGGCAGCCAGATGAGTACCCAGGGCTTCCTCGAAGCTGGCGGTGGACGCGTCCAGCATGAGCTGCCGTCTGATGGACAGCTCCGGACCGGAAAGGGCACCTGTCAGCGCCTGCGAGCCGGCGAGCGCGCCATCGGGGTCGTCGGTCACCTCATCGACTAGGTGCAGGTCCAGCGCCTCGGCGGCGCCGATGGGCGCGCCGAACAGCACCGCCCTGCGGATCGCCGCCGCGCCAGCCTGGCTGGCGAGCCGGTACAGCGCCATGCCGGGCCAGGTAGCTCCGCCCTCGACCGTCACGAGCAAACGTGACGGCGTGGCCGCGATGCGGTAATCAGTAGCTAAAAGCGCATCCAGGGCCATACCGCCGCAGTCACCCACGGCGACCGCGAACGACGTCGCGCGGAGGCGCTCGAGACGGCGCAGCCCGCGTTCCCACTTGCTTATCAGCGCGACGTTGAGCCCGTTGGCCCAAAGTCGGTTCGGGGCGCCCGATACGTGGATCACGAGCGGGCTCTGGCCGCCGCGATCTTCCGCGCTGTCGCAGGCCGCGCCGAGTGCGGCGACCGATTCGGCTGACAGCGGCCGCTCGCCGTCGATGCGCAGAACCACATCATCGCCTGGCGTCACCATTGGATGAGCCCCGCTTCTATCGTGGAACCTGGTCCCATGGTCATGAGGACGCCATAGTCACCCGGCTGCGCGACGTCCTCGTTGACCAGACGTTCATACGAGAACAAGAAGGACCCGCTCGACAGGTTTCCGTAATCGCGCAGGACACCGGTGGTGTGCCGGACATCGTGGCGGGTGAGCCCGAGGTTGACCCGGACCGCGTCGATGACCTTCTTGCCTCCCGAGTGGACCAGCCAGTGCGTGATATCACCGCGCCGCAGGCCGGCTCCGGACAGCAGCCGGTCGATAACCAGTTCCGCGTTCGCGCCCACTACGTACGGGATTTCCGGGTCGAGGTAGAAACTGAACTTGCCCTGGGACCCGTCCCAGTCATAACGCATGGCTTCGATGGCGTCGACGATGATGTGGCTGGCGAACCCCAGCACTCGCGGTCCCGCGCCAACGGGCTCCTCCTCATCGGCGCCGGCGATCAGGGCGACCGCGGCCGCGCCGTCGCCGAACAGGCTGTTCACGACCGCCGTTCGCATGGTGGAGTCGAAGACGTAGGCGGCTGAGCAGACCTCCGCGCACAGGATGACGGCGAGTTTCCCTGGGTGTGCCACCGACCAGCCGGCCGTGACACCGAGCGCGTTCAGGCCTGCGTTGCAGCCCATGCCCACGACATCCACCCTGTGGCAATGCGGCGCAATGCCCAGTTTCCTTATCAGCAAGGCGCTCAGGCCGGGGGTGAGGAAGCCGGTGGAGGTCACACAGCACAGGCAGCCGATGTCCGACAGGTCGGCACCGGCGTTCTTCAAGCACGCACCCAGGGCGCGCGCTCCCATGTCGATCGCGACTGCCCTGTGCTTGCCGAGTAGCTCGCCCTGGGACTCAAGGGCGCGGCTGCCGTCGTCCCCCTGGGGCGGCAAGGTGAGATAACGGCGCTCTATGGCGCTGTTCATGAAGACCGAGGTGACCTTCGGATCGGTGATCCCGAAGGTGTCAAGCACGTCTCGCTGTGAGTAGGGTTCCCCCGCGACCGCGGTTCCGACTCCGGCGATCCGGGAGAGAATCTTGGCGTTCTGGTCGGCCGATCTGGCCACGCTCCGTACCTCGGAGCGGTCGAGTATGCCGATAGTCATCGGTAGGTCCACCCCCACCTGCGGGGCTTGCTGCGCACGCAAGGCGTTGCCGTGATCATTTCAGTTCACCTTTCCTGTAGAGCGACTGAGACCTTGGCCTCGGATTCGACCTTGGCCTCGGATTCGATGAAACCCGCGAGCCGTGAAATGCCTGCCACGATGTCAGCCTCGGAGAGATAGCTAGTGGACAACCGAATACTGTCATCGCCGCCGCCGTCGGGATAGAAGTACGACATCGGCGTCCAGATGACTCCGAAATCCTGCGCGGAACGCGCCACCGCGGCATTGTCCGCGCGGAAGGGAACGCGCATGGTCAGGAAGAAGCCTCCGCTGGGCTTATTCCAGCGCACGCCGAGCGCGTCACGGCGTTCGGCGGGGAAACACAGGTCGAGCTGCCGCAGGGTCGACCGCATAGCGTTACCGTAATATGCCGCCGTCTCGGCGTTGAGGTCCGAGATGCGGCCGCCCGAGGCGAGGAGCATGCCCGCCACCGCCGCCTGGCTCAGCGACGAGGTATTGACGGTGATCATGCTCTTGATCTTCGCTAGCTCATCCGCCAGCAGGCTAGTGCGGCCGGCCGAGTCGACGACGGGCTGGTCAGCCACCACGTAGCCCACCCTGGCACCGGGAAAGGCCGTCTTGGAAAAGGAGCCGAGGTGTACGACCCTGCGCTGGCGGTCGAGCGACTTCAACGTCGGCAGTTGCGATCCCGGGCTGACCAGCCGGTACGGGCTGTCCTCCAGCACGAGGATGTCGTGGCGCGCGGCCAGGCCCAGCAGTTCCAGGCGGGTCTGGTAAGGCATCGTGGCACCAGACGGATTCGCGTGATCGGGCACTACGTAGAAGGCACGGGGACAGCGGCCGCGTGCTCGCTCGGCGGCTATCGCCGCATTGAGGTCGGCGCACCGGAATCCGCCCTCGCGCTCCTCGACCGCGGCGAGCTCGATGTCGAGGAGCCGGGCCGCGCCGGTGATCCCCACGTAGCAGGGGCTGGAGACCAGGAGCACATCGCCGGGGCCGGAGATCAGCGCCCGCAGCGCGAGGAACATCGCCTCCTGGCAGCCCACGGTGACCACGATGGACTCCGCCGGTACGTCGATCTTCTCGTCACGGCGCAGCGAGTCGGCGATCAGGTCGCGTATCCGGCCTGCCGTCGGGCCGTACTGGAAGAGCGCGTCCCGTATCTGACCGGGCGACATGCCCCTGCCCGCCAGGTAATCGAGATAGCGGCGGATGTGCGTGAAGATCTGCTCAGTATCGAAGAATCCGTCGTACGGGCGGCCGGGCGCGAACGAGATCGCCTCCGGATAGCGGTTGGTGATCTCGTTGAGAAAGTTCATCGTATCGAGAAGCGGGTCACGGATACTGGCGTGCAGATCTTCTGCTGAAAGGGACGGGCCATCCGCCGATCGGCTCACAGCGCCGTCATCCGATCGCGCTCCACCGCCTCGTACAGAGCCCGGATGTTCGCGCCACCGAATCCGCGAGCACCACGGCGCTGTATGAGCTCGAAGAAAAGCGTATTTCGCTCGTACGGCGACCGTGAGAAAATCTGGAGGAGATAACCCCATTCGTCGCGATCGGCGAGCACATGCGCCACGCGCAGGTCCGATATCTCGGGGCGCATCTCGGGGAGCCGCTCCAGCAGCATGTCGTAGTAAGTGCCCGGGGTGCTCAGGAACTCGATACCGTCGCCTTGGAACTCGCGCACCGCGGTGACAATATCGTCGACTTCGAACGCGAGGTGCTGCACGCCAGGTCCGGAATTTCTGTCGAGGAATGCATCGATCTGCCCGGTCATTTTTGCCGGATCCTGCGCGAGAAGCGTAAAGGTAACGCCATAGGATCCGCTTCTGACGACAATTGAATCCATCGCCTGATCGCCGAGCTCCGTGTATTCGCTAGAGTAACGGAAGAGCCCGAATACGTCCTCGTACATATCGGCATACTCGTCGAGGGTCCCCGCTGCGAGACACACCGCGACATGGTCCAGTCCCCCTATGCGCCGCCTGGTCCGGCGGACGGGCGCCGACGAGGCACTGACCCAGGTGCGGCCCGCGGGCAGCCGACGGCCCCCATCCGGCGAAACCGGAAGGAGCGTATGACGAACCCCGCCAAATCCAGGAAGTACCGGGTTACCGAACTCCGGGTCGAGCGGTTGCAGGCCCACTGCCACGCCTGCAGCGACCGTCGCGTCCACATCGTCACATGTCAGCGCTATGTCAGCGACACCGTCCCCATGCGCGTCTAGGAACTCCCTGGTTCCCGGGCCGGCCGTCACCAGCAGTTGTGTCCCGCCCTGGCGTAGCAGCACGGAATCCTTGTCGCGATTCGCCGATTCCGCCACCTGCACAAAGCCTAGAGAACGTGCAAAATAATTGACAGCCGCCACCTTGTCACTCACGTACAACTCAGCATATTCGATATCTCGTGCACCCATGAAATTGCCGCCTCTCGTGCGTGCCCCGGGCGGGAGTCGAACCCACACCACACGGTTTTTAAGACCGAGCCCTCGTTCCGGTTGGGGTACCGGGGCCTCGGATGGTCACGTTATCAGTCAGCTCTCGCTAGTTTCCCGGAAAGGGACCATGGGTTGACACCTGGATCGATGTTCAACTGCGGCGCCGGGCCAGTTGAACGCCAATTAACGCGGATCGCTCGACGCTTGGACAGCCCCATGTTTAGATTCCCCTACTGGAGAACGCGGGCCGAGCCATAAATCGGAGGCAGATCATGGATGAATTGACTGAGCGCCTAGCCGCGGAGCAGCCAATCGTCATGGGCGGGTCGGAGCCCACGGTGAAAGAGCTGCGCGACCGAGTGGGAGAGATGGGCTACGTGCTGGTCAAGTTCACCGAGACTCGCGGAGGCACCGAACTAGGTGTTCGCCTGGACCGGGACGCCACCGACCTCAGCGCGGCCGACTTCGACAACGGTACAGGTACCGTGCATGTCGAAGGTTTCCTGATCCTGAACGACGATCCGGTCCGGTGCATTGCCGATATTGACCTGGCGACACTCAAGGGAACCGGCCGCCTGGCCGTCGTCGACAAATCCCTGGTAACTGCCGACTCCGAATGAGAATATCTGTATCACAAGGCCGGGTCGCCCTGCTCCGGCCTTGTGATGGTAGTAATTTCGGCGCGGATCAGAGGAGTGAAGATGAGCGACGAGCCGAGGTTTCTCCGGCCTGACGTAATTATCGAGCCGCTCGTGGACAGGTTTTATGCCTGGCTGCAGACGGTAGCGCCTGTGCAGGCGGCAATGAACCTCGCGTTTGCACAGGTGCCGCTTCTTGAGTCGTATTTGCAATCTCCGCAAGTGCATATTAACGCTAGCCGCAACCCAGAGTTGCGAGGCGGGTTCTTCGTTAACATCGAGGCGGATCGCAGCGGCGAAGTGCGCGACTTGCTGGCCTCCATCAGGCATGACCGGGCGGAGTTGCTGGGATTCGCTCAAGCGGTCTCGGACGCCGAGGAGATCGTTCGGCAGGGCGCCACCGGATATGACATGACGCCGCTGTACCCCAAGCTCCCAGCCGCCCTTTCCGGGTTGGTTGAGCTGGCGTACGACACCAACAACCAGCCGTCTATGCGGTACATCGAGCCGCTGGTCTATGAAAGCAGCATTTACACTGAGGACCGCCAGTCCGTGCAGCTATCCCTGGATAAGGGCGTCGAGCGGCCGTTCATCCTGAGTACTCCGCGACTGCCCTCGCCGGACGTGCTTGAGCTCGGGATTCCGTTCCGGCATCCGGGGTTGGAAGAGCTGTTCGGCGCCAAGCTTAAGCCCAGCACCCTGGCGCGGCTGCGGGAAGCACTGGAACTTGATGACCAGGAAGCAGCCCAGCTGAACGGGCTGCTGACCGACAAGCCGGACCTGGCGAGCGATCGTCACATCGACGGTGGCGGGCGAATCCGCTACTTCGGGCACGCGTGCCTCGTGCTGCAAACGCCGGAGGGCTCGATCATCACCGATCCGTGGCTCAGCTCGGATGCCTCGGCGACAGATCGGTTCACATACCGTGACCTGCCTGATCACATCGACCTCGCCCTGATCACCCATGGGCATCAGGACCACATCGTGTTGGAGACCCTGCTCCAACTACGCGGCAGGATAGGCACGATAGTGGTGCCGCGGTCCTCGCGCGGCGGCTTGGCCGACCCGTCGCTCGCGCTCTATCTCTCCCATCTCGGGCTGCCCGTGACGGAGGTCGATGACTTCTCCGAGGTGGAGTTCCCCGGCGGGAAAGTGACCGCGACACCATTCCTCGGAGAGCACGCTGACCTTGACATTCGCGCCAAGTCGACCTACGTTGCGCGGTTCGCCGACAAGTCGGTCTACATCGGGGCGGACTCGTCGGGAATCGATCCTGGGCTCTACCGGTACGTGCGCGACCATGCCGGGAAGGTGGATATGGCGTTCCTGGGCATGGAGTGCGCCGGAGCGCCACTGACCTGGCTGTACGGGGCGCTGCTGACCACGCCGGTCACGAAGAAGATGAGCGACTCGCGGACCCTGTCGGGGTCGAACGCGGCGCAGGCCAGCGCGATCATGGCGGAGCTCGGCGCGAGCGAGGCCTATGTCTACGCGATGGGTGAGGAGAACTGGCTGGTGGGCCACGTGATGGCCACTAGCTATAACGAGGACTCCTACCAGCTAAAGCAGGTCGATGAGTTCATGACATGGTGCGCCAGCCAGGGTATCAAGGCCGACCATCTCTACGGACAGCACGAATGGCGCTGGTAGCGGGTCTGCGGCAACCGCGAATAAGGTGATCAAGAAATGCCGTTCGCATCCACCAACGGTATTCAGTTGGCCTACGAACGCACGGGTCGCGGCGAGCCTGTGCTCTTGATCATGGGCTCGAGCACCGGCGGCAGCGCATGGACCCTGCATCAGGTGCCCGCGCTGAACCAGGCCGGCTATGAGACAATTACGTTTGATTACAGAGGCATCGCTCCATCGGATGTGCCGCCAGGGATGTATTCGGTCGACGACCTAGTGGCCGATACAGCGGGGTTGATCGAGAAACTAAATATCGGACCCTGCCGATTGGTGGGTACCTCGATGGGCGCGGTGGTCGCCTCGCATCTTGCCGCCATCAGGCCAGATCTCGTCGCGTGCTGTGTACTCATGGCCCTGAAGGCGAGAGCGGATGCGGCCCGCCATGCGTTGCGGACCGCTGACCGTGCACTGCTGGCCAGCGGCCTCCGGCTACCGCCCGCCTACGACGCCCTGATGTCAGCGTTCCAGATGTTCTCACCAGCGACTCTGAATGACGACAATGCCATTTCTACGTGGCTTGGCCTCTTCGAGATGTCCAGTGGCCGTAAGGCCGCGAGCGGACACGACAGCATTGACCTCAGCATGGACCGGCGTGCCATGCTGCGAATGATCAAGGCATCATGCCGGGTCATCGCTTTCTCCGATGATCTCCTGTGCCCGCCGCATCTGTGCGCCGAGTCGGCTGATGCCATCCCTGACTGCGACTTCGTCGAGGTCGCATCATGCGGGCATCTCGGTTACCTGGAACGCCCAGAAGAGGTTAACTCGCTGATCATCGAATTTCTCGACAAGAACTGAGGTGGCTTGCAGTTGGTTACGGGCAGGGTGTTGCAATTTGATCATGAACGCGGTTACGGGTTTATCGCGGCGGACGACGGTGGCGAGGATGTCTTTCTGCACGCATCGGTGCTCGACGGTGATTCCTTCGAGCTAGCCCCCGGGATGCGCGTCGAATTCAAGGTCATGGCGGGCGACAGGGGCCGGAAGGCGTTCGCCGCGCATCTTATCGATGAAGAGTCCGCTCCCGCGGGCGAGGTTGCGCCGTCACAACCGATTCCATCGTCCGCCTCCTTCGCGGCGCTTTCGGTACCGCCGACGCCGCCGACGCCGCCGACGCCGCCGACGCCGCTGGCTCCGGCGACGGCAGCGATAAAAGAAGACCCATCGGATGAAGAGCAGATGTGCGATGTGCTGTCCCCGACGGAGTTCAACCAAAGCCTCACCGAGTTGCTCCTGAACACGGCACCGGAGATGACCGGGCAGCAGATCTTGGAGGTACGGCGGAGCCTGCTGGAGTTCGCGAAGAAGCACGGATGGTCCGACGGCTGACGATCAGGCCGCCTGTCCGCCAAGCCCCCTCGGTTCCCGAGGGGGCTATTTCTCTTCACGACCCTCCAGCCGAGCGGCCAGCCCTGCCGGGGTCGGCGTCTCGAACACTTCCGTTATATCCAGCTCCGTACCAAGGACCGCTTGGATCTCGCTTGCCAGCCGCACCGCCAGCAGCGAATATCCGCCTAGGGCGAAGAAATCATCCTCCGGTCCCACGCTCTCCACCCGGAGGACCTCGGCGAACAGGCCGCACAAAATCTCCTCGACCACCGTCGAGGGACCGCGACCGCCCGTTCCTGTGTAGACAGGAGCGGGCAGCGCGATCTTGTCCAGCTTGCCGTTGGGCGTCAGCGGCAGCCTGTCCAGTACCACGACCGCCGAGGGCACCAGATAGTCCGGCAGCCGTACCGCGGCATGCTTCCGCACCTGCCCGGCCAGCCCGTCCCCGCCATCGCCGTCCACCCCGGAGGGGACCACATACGCCACCAGACGTTTATCGCCGGGGGCGTCCTCCCGCACGATCACCGCGGCCTGGGCCACGTCTGGGTGGTCGGCCAGGACGGCTTCGACCTCGCCGGGCTCGATACGGAAACCGCGCACCTTGACCTGCTCATCGGTCCGGCCGCGGAACTCCAGCTGTCCATCGGGCGTCCACCGGGCCAGATCTCCGGTCCGGTACATCCGCTCCCCGTCCGCACTGAACGGGCACGCCACGAACCGGTCAGCGGTAAGCCCGGGCCTGCCCAGGTAGCCTCGGGCCAGCCCAGCTCCCGCCACATACAGTTCCCCGGTCACCCCGGCCGGGACCGGGTTCAGCCACTGATCCAGCACGAACATCCGGGTGTTGAGGACCGGACCGCCGATCGGCGGTGCTTGCACGGTCCCCGGATCCACCACCGTGGTGGTGACCATCACGGTGGCCTCGGTAGGCCCGTAGGTGTTCACCAGGGTCCGGCCCGGCGCCCAGGCGGCGGCCAGCCGGGCAGTCAGCGACTCGGCCCCGGTCAATAGCCGGGAAATCCCGGGCAGCCTGGCCGGGTCAAGCACCTCAAGCAGCGAGGGCACCACGCTGGCCGCCTGCACCCCGCTGGCCTGGATCATCGCCGCCAGCTCCGCCGGCTCGGCCCGCTGCCGCCTGGTGGCCATCGCCAGCCGCCCGCCCGCCGCCAGGGTGACCGTCACGTCCAGCACCGAGGCATCGAAATTGAACGAGGCGAACTGCAGCACCGCCGTCCCCGGCCCGGCGCCCAGCGCCGGGCCCACCGCCGTGGCCAGGTTCGCTATCCCGCCGTGGGCGACCGCCACGCCCTTGGGGGTCCCGGTGGACCCGGAGGTATAGATCACGTACGCCAGCTGCCCGGCCGCGGCCGGCGCCGGGACGGCCGGCGGGGCCGCCGCGACCGCCGCCGCGACCGCCGTGTCGTCCAGGTCCACCGCCGGGACGGCGGGCAGCCCGGCAGGCTGCCCGCCGCGGGTCACCACGACCGCGGCCCGGCTGTCGGCGAGCATGAACGCCAGCCGCTGCGCCGGGTAGTCCGGGTCCAGCGGCAGGTAGGCCGCCCCAGCCAGCCACGTCCCCAGGATCGCGGTGACCATCTCCACGCCGCGCTCCAGGCACAGCCCGATCACCGTCTCCGGCCCGGCCCCGGCCGCCCGCAGGTATCCGCCCAGCCGGGCCGCCCGGCCCAGCAGCTGCCCGTAGCTGACCCACGCCCCCCCGCAGCACACCGCCACCGCATCCGGGACCCGGGCCGCCTGCGCCGCGAACAGCTCCGCCACCGACCCCGCCGGGACATCCGCCGCAGTGTCATTCCACTCCTGCAAGACCTGCGCCCGCTCGGCGGCATCGAGAACCTGGATCTCCCGCGGCCGGATCCGCGGATCGTCGGCCGCCACGGCCAGCACCCGGACGAACCGGCCCGCGATGGCCCGCGCGGTCGCCTCATCGAACAGGTCCGCCGCCGCCATCAGCCGCCCGCGCAGCCTGCCCGGCTGGCCTTGCCCGCCGCAGGCCTCGCCCAGCTCCACGTCTAGGTCGAACCGGGCCGCGCCGGTCCCGGACGGGACGGCGGACGCCCGCACGCCGGGCAGGGCCGCAGACACGGGGGCGCTGTTCTGCATGGTCAGCAGCACCTGGAACAGCGGGTGGCGGGCCAGGGACCGGTCTGGGGCCAGGTCCTCCACCAGGCGCTCGAACGGCACGTCCTGGTGCTCCAGCGCCCCCAGCCAGAACTTCCTGACTCGGCCCAGGATCCCGGTGAACTCCGGGTCCCCCGACACATCCGTGCGCAGCACGAGCGTGTTGACGAAGAACCCGACCAGGTCATCAAGCGCCTCATCGGTCCGCCCCGCCACTGCGGTCCCGACCGGGATATCGGTCCCCGCGCCCAGCCGCGACAGCAGCACCGCCAGCGCCGCCTGCACCACCATGAACAGCGTCACCCCGTGCTCGCGGGCCAGGGCCGCCAGCTGCCGGTGCACCCCGGCGGGTATCTCCAGCGGTGCCGTGTGCCCGCGGTGGCTGGCCGCGGCCGGGCGCGAACGGTCGGCGGGCAGGGGCAGCTCGGCCGGCGCCCCGGCCAGCGCCGCCCGCCACCACCCCGCCTGCTGCGACAGCAGGCTGCCCGGATCATCCTCATCCCCCAGCAGCTCCCGCTGCCAGATCGCGTAGTCGGCGTACTGCACCGGCAGCGGCGCCCACCCCGGTGCCCGGCCCTCCCGCCGCGCGGTGTACGCCTGCGACAGGTCCCGGGCCAGCACCCCGGTCGACCAGCCGTCTGTGGCGATGTGGTGGATCACCAGCACCAGCACGTGCACCCCCGGGCCCGCCGCCAGCAGCCGTGCCCGCACCGGGACCTGCTGCGCGGCCAGGTCGAACGGCTCCCCCGCCGCCCGCACCACCGCGCCGGGCAGGTCCTCTTCGGCCGCCTCGGTGACCGGCAGCTCCCAGCCCAGCTCATCCATCCCCAGCACCCGCTGGTACGGCTGCCCGTCCGCCACCGGGAACACGGTGCGCAGCACCTCGTGCCGGGCGATCACATCACCCAGCGCGGCTTCCAGCGCCGTGGCGTCCAGGTCGCCTTCCAGCCGCAGCGCCACCGGGCTGTTGTACACCGCCGACGGCCCCTCCAGCTGGGCGATGAACCATAGCCGCTGCTGAGCGAACGACAACGGAATCATCAGGACTCCTCTTTTATGCCCTCGGCCGCAGCGGCGGCCTGGCTGGTTTTAGGTTTTCAACTTGATTTGCCAGGCCAGCTGAGGTAGGTGTATCGAAGACTGCCCGGACTGGTATCTCGGCAGTTTCCGTAGGGCCGTAGAGGTTAAGAATACGCACGGGAAGGTAATTACGGAGCGACCTGAGGCACTTAATCGGAAGGGTTCGCCAGCGTAGAGTAGGACTCTCAGGGAAAAGTCTGGCGGCGGCACCTTAAGCATCCGCCATTTCGGGATCCTCCGCGGTCCCGCGCTTGCCGTACCTAGGCCGAGAATCCGCAATAGCGCAGGGAAATAGTTAAACTTGCGGCATTTGAGATTGTGGTATCGACAGGGTCATGTGCATAACAGGAAGCCATGAACCCAACAAGTGATCCGCCGTTCAACCGGCTCGATCCCGCAGTTGAACATCGGGGAGATCATGCATTGATTGCAACCTTCTAGAATGCCATAGTATTACGACTAAATGCTATCGAATCGGCAGAACCCGGCCGACTTGAGTCCCGGCCTCGATATATGTACCCAGGGACTTATCTCGATAGAATAGAGGAGCCCACATGGGTGATGAGGTAAGGTTTCTCAGGCCCGACGCTATTATCGAGCCGCTGGCGGACGGATTCTACGCGTGGATGAGCAGATGAATGCTGAACACCTTAGCGAAGAGACCGATGTAGTCGTCGTCGGCGGCGGGCCAGGGGGATCAACACTGGCAACGCTTGTCGCTATGCAGGGAAACCGCGTCATCCTCCTGGAGAAAGAGAAGTTCCCGCGCTGGCAGATCGGCGAGTCACTCCTGCCGTCCACGGTCCACGGAGTATGCCGCCTCACCGGCGTCGCCGATGAGCTGGCCAAGGCCGGCTTCACGAAGAAGCGGGGCGGAACGCAAAGATGGGGTGCCAATCCCGAACCTTGGACGTTCGCGTTCTCGGTGTCGCCGAGAATGACCGGGGAAACGTCATACGCCTACCAGGTGGAACGAAGCAAGTTCGACCAGATTCTGCTCGACCACGCCCGCCGCATGGGCGTGGACGTGCGCGAGCAGCATGCCGTTACCGACACGATCTCCAACGAAGACCGGATCCTTGGCGTTTCCTATAAGGATGCCGCCGGGAACTCAGGCAAAATCAGCGCGAAGTATGTGGTAGATGCCTCAGGTAACAAGAGCCGCATCTACCATAAGGTAGGGACCACGCGGCAGTATTCGGAGTTCTTCCGCAGTCTTGCGCTTTTCGGTTACTTCGAGGGCGGCAAGCGACTGCCGCCGCCGAACTCCGGCAACGTCCTCTCCTGCGCCTTCGACAGCGGCTGGTTCTGGTACATACCCCTATCTCCCACGCTGACCAGCGTCGGCGCGGTCGTGCGGCGGGAAATGGCCAGCAGGATCCAAGGCGACCCCGAAGAAGCCCTCATGGCGCTGATCGCCGAATGCCCGATGATCAGCGACTACCTGCGCGACGCCAAACGGGTGACCGAAGGCCAGTATGGAGAACTGCGGGTCCGCAAGGACTACTCGTACACGAACACGAAAATCTGGCGGCCCGGCATGGTCCTCATCGGCGACGCGGCGTGCTTCGTCGACCCCATCTTCTCCTCCGGCGTCCACCTGGCCACCTACAGCGCACTGCTGGCCGCACGCTCCATCAACAGCGTCCTCGCGCGGACGATCGACGAGAACACCGCATTCCGCGAGTTCGAGCAACGGTATCGTCGCGAATTTGGCGTATACTACGAATTCCTGGCCGCCTTTTATGACCTGAATGTTAATGAGGACTCGTATTTCTGGTCCGCCAAGAAGGTCACAAGGAGCACCAATTCCGAGCTGGAATCCTTCGTGGAACTGGTTGGCGGTGTATCGTCGGGCGAGACAGCACTTGCGACAGACGACTCTCCGGTGGGCTATTACAAGAGACGATCAAAGGAGTTCGCCAGCGCGGTGGATGAACTCGTCGCGAACAATGAGCAGAGCATGGTGCCGATCATTAGGTCCCCGATCGTCAAGAGCGCGATGCGGGAAGGCGCAAAGGAACAGGCTCGTGTGCTGCTCGGCGAGGACGCCGGGCCAGAAACCCCGATCCTCGAGGGCGGACTTGTGCCCTCGGCGGATGGCTTGACCTGGTCAGTGCCCGCCTGATGCGGGGATAAAACCGAACCAGGGAAGGTAGCAGATGAGCACCGACCGCGTTCACGAAGCTGACGTAGTCGTTGTTGGGGCGGCCCGGGCGGGGCTTACATGTTGGTCAGCCGCATGGTTTCGGCGGGCAGTGACGCGCGAGCGGGCCGGATCACCGATAGCAGCGGTCCGGTCATGAGCGTGGTCAGCAGCGCCATCAGCACCAGCACGGTGAACAGCCGCTGGTTGATCAGGCCGGCCTGGAGCCCGACGTTGAGCGCGATCAGCTCGGTCAGCCCTCGCGTGTTCACCAGCGCGGCGACCGTGGCGGACTGGCGCGGCTGGAGCCCGGACAGCCGGGACGCCGCGTAAGCGGGCCCCAGCTTGCCCGCGCTGGCGATCAGGACGATCAAGACCAGCAAGATGAGCGCGTCGCCGCGCACATCACCGATGTTGAGAGACAGGCCCGTGACGATGAAGAACAGCGGCAGCAGCAAGCTCCCCGCCTGTTCCAGGGAGCGGACCACGTCCGCATCGGGCACGCCGTTCCCGGCGCGCATGACCAGCCCGGCCAGGAACCCGCCGAACACCGGCTGCAGGCCAAGCGTCGCGGTGACCCACGCACTGGCCAAGGCGAGCGCGAACGCGACCGGCACCGGATCCGACAGCAGTGACTGGCTCCGGCTGGTCCACCAGGTCAGCGCCGGGCGTACCACGATCAGCATGACGGCCACGAAGCCGCCGGTCAGCAGCACCGTCACCGGCCACGAAAAGCGCCCGGCCCGGCCGGTGCCGATGAGCGCCGCCGCCAGCACCAGCCAGGCCAGCACGTCCATGGTTCCCGCCACGGCCATCGCGACCACGCCGGCGGTGGTTCCGGCCAGCCCGCGCTCGCGGACGATCGCCGCCAGCACCGGCATCGCCGTGATTGACATGGCCACGCCCATGAACAGCACGAAGGAGCGCCCGTCCCGCGGCTCCCCGATCGCGGCGAAGCCCGAGCGGTATAGGAGTACGCAAGCGATTCCGAGCCCCATCGGCACGGCAAGGGCGGCCGCCGCCACCAGCGGCACCGCCCGCCCGCACTCGCGTATCGCCCCGAAGTCGAGTTCGTACCCCACCGTGAACATGAAGATCACGACGGCCACCTGCGCCAGCGACGTCAGCGACGGCAGCACGGCGTGCGGGAACAGGTGAGCGGTCAGGTGGCCCGGCAGCCGCCCGAGCAGGCTCGGCCCGAGCAGCACTCCGGTTAGTATCTGCCCTATCACAGCCGGCTGACCGCACCGGCGCGCCAGGACGCTGAGCAACGAGGAAACCAAAATAACCAACGCGATATCGCCTATAACGGTCTCGGCCACTATCCACCTGCCAGATATCCCGGGAATGAGATCCTTGACCTCGCACGCCCGAAGCGTCACCGAACGCGCTCAGGAACAGCACTAATAGTCCGGCACGCAAGCGTGTTCAGGTAAGACGGCCGTGGTTCTCCACTTGCGATGACGGCATACCCGTCAGGATCAGCGTGTCGATTGGGTCACGGCTGAATGATTCAGTCGTGCCTACCGACGTAGGCAGGATTCGCTCAATCACGCGGGAACCACCACGGCGGTCACCACGAGACCATGATCGGCAAGCCAGCGTCCGTTCAGCCGGGTTAGTGGCGACCCGTTGACGAGCGGGCCCGGCACGAGCAGGCGCGCGGTGAACGTACCCGCACGCGGGTCGATGAGGATGTCGGCCGACTCGAAGCCCAGCCAGCGCTTGGTCAACGGAAACCACGCCTTGTAGACAGATTCCTTTGCGCTGAAAAGCAATCGATCCCAGCAGATGCCGGGCATCCTGGCAGTGAGATCAGCAAGGCGGACACGCTCCTCGTCAAGAGCGATCAACTCAAGCAGGCCATGGTTGGGCAGCGTCTCGTTAGGCTCCGCATCCACTCCCAGTGATACGACATCTCTGGTCAGGGCGACCGCAGCGGCGCGGTACCCGGCGCAGTGCGTGATGCTGCCTGTCACCCCTTCCGGCCATTGCGGGGCGCCGCGTGGCCCTGGCAGCACGGCGACCGCCGGCAGGCCCAGTTGGCCCAGCGCGGCCCGGGCACAGGCGCGCGCGGTAGCGAATTCCCGCCGCCGGCCTTCCGCGGCTCGCGCGATGACAGCGTTTTCTTGCGGAAAGAGTACGGCAGCGGAATCGTCCCCGAATGACTCGACCGCAGTGGCCTGCGAAGGCAGAATCCGCTCTATCATCCAACCGGCCTATGGACGCTTCTTCCGCAGGCTACGCCAATCGACCTGCACCGTTCCGTTACGCACCCGAAATGACGATTGAGCGAGAGGTACCGCATTGACCGAGCACGGCTGCGGGCCGAGCGCAAGCTTAAGGCCATGCCCAGGGCACACCAAAGTTCCCTGAGGAGTTACCTCGCTATCCTGCAGGGAACGGCCCGCGTGCGGACATCTTCCGTCGAAGACGTAAATTCGTCCGTTAATTTTAGCGGCACCTACCAGGCGTCCGAGAATCTTTCGCACCTGGACTTCATTCGGGGCGAGTTCGTTTTCACTGATCAGACCTCGCCACTTCACCGGAAATACATTACCAAGCACCATAATACCATTAGTCTATGCGGTTATCCGGCTAGTTGATACCATTGTCCGCATGCGGGTTTACAGATCTTGGTTCGCCAGAAGGTGACCTAGTACGATGCAGCCGCCTCACCGGGACGCATTCCCTGGGAAAAGGCATCGGAGGCAGCTGCAATTCAAGTAATAACGGCTAAGTCCAATCATCGGACTGTGTTCAACTGCCGATTATCACTGGTTGGACGTGTGACGATTCGCAGGGGAACCATGCGCCCCCGGCTGCAGGTTTCATGGCAGGCGGCCGACCGGTAGCTGATAGTGAGCTGCTAGGTATCGGCGATCCTGACGCGCCTACAGAACAGGGAGACGAGCAGGGCCGCCTCCTGAGCCCACCTGGTCTCCTCATCATTACAAGATCATTTGATTAATCTGATGTTTCAGCCTTCTAGTGTGACAACAGAGACCTCGCACTACACGCTATCTCGGCTGCCATCGGCACGATATCGGGCAAAATCACGTACTACGGCAGCTAAGAGTTCACGCATCAAGACGACGGCACATTCATGAAGAGGGGAAACACGCGCGGATCTGTGTACAGGTACGGCAATCCGGCGTCAGTCGGCCACCAGCTAACCGCCAGCACCGTCTGGTTGGGTCAACGCTAGGACATTGGCCCTCGACCGGACCATGTGAAGGGAAGCTGCCGTGGAACAGCCAGGTGATCGCGCGTCCCAGCCGGTAAGCCCGGTAAGCAATGCGGCGTCCTCCCGTCCAGGCGCCCGCGACCCGGCCGCACAGGCTGCGGACGTCACCGCCGTGGTGGTGGCCGTTCCCGTGCTCTCGCGCCCGGCCGACTCCCCGCGGCTCAACGGTGAGGACAAGGCGCATATCGCGCGGCTCGCCGAGATGGAGGCGCCGCTTCCGCCGATCCTGGTGGACAGGCGCACCATGCGGGTGATCGACGGGATGCACCGCCTGATGGCCGCGTCCTTGCAGGGACGCGAGACCATCGACGTCATATTCTTCAACGGCAGCGAGGCTGACGTCTTCCTCCGGGCGGTCCAGGAGAACGTCACCCACGGCCTGCCGCTGTCCCAGGCCGATCGCCGCGCCGCGGCGGAGCGGATCATCGCGTCGCATCCGCACATGTCTGACCGGGCGATCGGCCACTCGGCCGGCCTGGCAGCGAAGACCGTGGCGGCCATCAGGAAGCGTTCAAGCGAAGAAATACCGCAGTCAAACGCGCGGGTCGGCAGGGACGGAAGGGTCCGTCCGCTGGACAGCGGCGCAGGCCGCCGACGGGCCGCGGAACTCCTGACGCAGCAGCCGGACGCGTCCTTGCGCGACGTGGCGCGCGCCGCGGGCATATCCCCGGCGACGGTTCTCGACGTGCGCAAGCGTCTCGATCGCGGCGAGTCACCGGTACCGGGGAAGCCTGCCACGAACGGCGCGGCCGGTAATGGTGCCCGCGCTCACGCGGAAAACGGCGGTGATGCCTCCACCCTGGTCTTTCCTGCCAGCCCGCAGCCAGCTTCCTGGTCAACGGCGACTCTGGACCCGGCTGCCACAGTGGAGAAGCTGCTGCGCGATCCGTCGCTGCGCAACAACGAGCGAGGCAAGGGAATGCTGCGACTGCTGCACAGCAACGCGGTCGGCGCGGATCAACTGCCGACCGTAGCCGCGGACGTGCCCCCACACTGCGTCGGCATCGTAGTAAGGCTCGCCCACCAGTACGCGACGATGTGGCAGGACTTCGCCCGGGAGCTGGACAGGCGGGCACGGATCATCGACCCGTCGGCGGCCACCCGCTGAACAGACCCCGCCACCACGACGCTTTCCCGCTACCGCGCAGGGCATCTAGTGGTACCTGGGATCCTGGAGCCGCAGGCGACGTTGTACCGGCTCAACCGGTGGCTAACTAAGATCCAGCGTGCAATGTCCTTCCGTGCTTTCTCCCGCTTCGGATAGGCAGCCCTGTGGACCAGTTCGACGTTCAGCGTTTCGTTGACGGATTCGGCGAGCGGGCCATCGTAGCATTAGCCGGCCAATAAGCTCAGCGGGTCGCATTCTCTCGCCCCTCTCCCGCTGAGCTAGTGAGCGGGCGGGGACGCGGGTTACGCTAAGCGCCGCGGGCCCAGTCTCGGCAAATCGGCAAAGGGTGCCGACTAGATTTCGCTGACGTCGGTTTCCCGCATGAGTTATCCAAAGGGGATCATGGAGGCGTCGGATGGCGGTGCAGGCGGAACAGGTGGAACAGGAAGTCTTCAGTTTCCAGGCCGAGGCGGTGCAGATACTGGATCTGATGGTCCATTCTCTTTACAGCAATAAAGAGATCTTCCTACGCGAGCTGATCTCGAATTCCTCGGATGCGATCGACCGGCTACGGCTGGAGCTCCTGTCGCGTTCGGAGCTTCCTGGGGCGGAGGGGCCGCTGCGGATCCGGGTCAGCTACGACAAGGACGCCGGCACGATCACCGTCGCGGACAACGGCATCGGCATGAGCCGGGATGAGGTGATCCAGAACATCGGCACGATTGCCAAGTCCGGAACCCGCGAGTTCCTGCGGTCGCTGACCGGCGACCAGCGCAGGGACGCGGCCATGATCGGCGAGTTCGGGGTGGGCTTCTATTCGTCGTTCATCGTCGCCGAGCGGGTGGTAATGACCACCCGGCGGGCAGGCCTGGAGCCGGGTGAAGGGGTGCGCTGGGAATCGGACGGCAAGGGCAAGTACACACTGGAGACGATCGAACGGCCCGACCGGGGCACCACGATCGTGCTGCACCTGCGGGAGGGCGAGGACGACCTGCTGAATGGGTGGCGGCTGCGGTCGATCATCGGGAAGTACTCCGACCACATCAGCGTGCCGATCCTGATGCCCGGCGAGCCCGAAGATAAGGCCGAGGAGGAAGAGGGCAAGCCGAATCCGGACGTGACCGTCAACCGGGCATCGGCGCTGTGGACGCGCCCGAAGAGCGAACTCACCGACAAGGACTACAGCGACTTCTATCAGCACATCGCCGGCGAGTTCACTGATCCGCTCGCCTGGGTGCACACCAAGATCGAGGGGATCTACGAGTACACGCTGCTGCTGTTCATCCCGTCCAGCGCGCCGTATGACCTGTGGGTGACCGAAGCCCGCCGCGGGGTGCGGCTGCATGTGCAGCGGGTGTTCATCATGGAGGACACCGGGCAGATCCTGCCGAAGTACCTGCGGTTCATCCGCGGCGTCATCGACTCCTCCGACCTGCCGCTGAACGTCTCCCGGGAGATCCTGCAGGGCAGCCGGGCGGTGGACAACATCCGCGTCAACGCGGTGAAGAAGGTGCTGCGGCGGCTCGCCGAACTCGCCGGGAACGAGCCGGAGAAGTACGCGACCTTCTGGAAGGAGTTCGGCATGACCCTCAAGGAGGGCATCGCCGACGACTACTCCAATCGGGACGAGATCGCCAAGCTGCTGCGATTCTCCTCTACCAAGTCCGCCACCGACGACCCAGACACCTCGCTGGCCGACTATGTCGCGCGGATGAAGGAAGGCCAGGAGAACATCTACTACCTGCTGGCACCGTCGCTCGCCGCGGCCAAGTCCAGCCCGCACCTGGAGGCATTTCGCGCCAAGGGCGTGGAGGTGCTGCTGCTCAGCCAGGGCGTCGACAACTGGGTGGTGTCCAGCCTGCGCGAGTTCGACGGCAAGAAGCTGCAGTCCGTCGCCCAGGGTGACGGCGACCTGGGCGCGCTGGCGAACGAGGAAGAAAAGCAGGCCAAGGAGCAGGCCGACGCCGAGTACGCGGAGCTGCTCGGCAAGCTGAAGGCCTACCTGGCCGGGCAGACCTGGGACGTGCGCCTGTCCACCCGGCTCACCACCTCGCCGGCCTGCATCGTGAGCAACGAACCGGAAATCGACATCAACCTCATGCAGCGGCTGCGCGGAACCGGCCTGCCGCGCCAGGCGGTGCTTGAGCTCAACCCGAAACACCCGCTCATTCAGCGGCTCAACCACAGGCAGGGCGGCAAGCACATCGGTGAGTGGGCACAGGTCCTGTTCAACCAGGCGGTGCTCACCCTCGGCGCGCGGATCGAGGATCCCACCACGTTCGTGAAACGGCTGAACAGCCTGCTCACGGCCCTCACCGAGGAGGAATCCGGCGGAACAGGAGAACACGCTGGGGCGGACCAGGAGGAAGCCGGCTGAGCGCAAACCCGCCAGGACGGCTGCTGGCCGTCAGCGATCTGCACGTCACCTTTCCCGAGAACCGGGAATTCGTGGCCCACCTGCGGCCGGACTCCCCGCGCGACTGGCTGCTTGTCGCCGGGGATGTGGCGGAGAAAGCGGCGGACATCGAGTGGGCCCTACGCACGCTCAGTGCCCGGTTCGCCACCGTGGTCTGGGTTCCCGGTAACCATGAGCTGTGGACGCTCAGTACGGATCCGGTCCAGTTGCGCGGCGAGGCCCGGTACAGGTACCTGGTGTCGATGTGCCGCCGGATTGGCGTGACCACGCCCGAGGACCCGTTTCCGCTGTGGGAGGGGGTTGGCGGGCCGCTGACAATCGTGCCGCTGTTCGTGCTGTACGACTACTCGTTCCGCCCGGACGGCACGGCCACCAAGGCGGAGGCTCTCGCCCTGGCGTACGAGACGGGCATCGTGTGCTCCGATGAGGCCGTGCTGCATCACGACCCTTATCCGGGCCGGGACGCGTGGTGCCACGCGCGTGTCGAGGTGACTGAACGGCGACTGGCGGCGCTGCGGCCAGGAACCCGTACGGTGCTGGTCAGCCACTTCCCGCTGACCCGTGAACCAACGCGAGTTCTGAAGTACCCGGAATTCGCCCAGTGGTGCGGCACCGAGCGCACAGCCGACTGGCACGTGAGGTTCGGCGCCCAGGCTGTCGTCTACGGGCACCTGCATATTCCCGGCACCACCTGGCAAGACGGCGTCCGATTCGAAGAGGTGTCCTTCGGTTATCCCGAAGAGCTTGAGCAGAATCCAGATAGGCCACGCGTCCTGCGGGCGGTCTTCCCGGCCGAACCCGTCCGCTATCAGGCGGAAACCACGGCCGCGGTCACGAGGAACCCGTGATCGGCAAGCCAGCGTCCGTGCCGCGGGGAACCACGCGCCCGTTCGGTACCTGGTAATGGCTGCGCCTACGGCCAGGAGTCAGCGGCACAGGGGGATTGGCGGTAAGCCATGAGCGCACGGCTGCTGAATTTTATCGCTTGCTGGTGGTCACCACACTGGACAAGATGCCAGCCGATCGTATAAAGGGCATAGGCTTCTCCCCGCGCGTCTCCGACGGCACGGCAGAGTCGCAGCGCTTGCCTTGCCTGGATCATCGCTTCCAGAATGCGATCCTGCGCCTGCAGGACATAGGCGCGGCCAAGACCGGCCAGCGCACAAAGCCGACTGTCACCGAGCCGCCGGGCCAGCTTGATGGCCTCATCCAGATGATGACCGGCGCTGACGATATCGCCGAGCAGGAAGCTTAGCCAGCCAAGATGCTGGCGGGCCATCACCAGTCCGGCGAGATCATTCAGCCTCGCGGCGACCACCAGCGCGGATTCCTGAGCCGCGGCGAGCCTTTGCCAGCACGCCTCGCCCCGGAGATACCACCCGGCGACCCAGGGCAGTTTCCAGGCGTACGGGGCGTAGCCGCCCTCGGCCGCCTGCCTGATCACGCTAAGCAGGACATGCTGTTCATTCTCAAACCACTCGGCCGCCTGCCTGGGCCCTCCCATTCTCTCAAGCGTGACACCCGGCTCCGACGGGGTCCACGCAATCTCGGGCTGGCAGGGATAAAGGAAACCCGAAGCCACGGTGGCAGCGTGCAAGTAGTGGTCAAGCATGCGGTGCATCGCGCCCCGCCGGTCGGCTTCGCTCTCACGGGTGCTCGCCTCCTCCGCCGCGTAGGAGCGCAGCAGGTCATGACAGGTGTAGCGGCCGGGAACGTACTCCATGAGCAGATGCTCGTCACACAACTCCGCAACGGCCAGGTGCGTCTGTCCTGGCGACAGACCGGCTAGGCTTGCCGCTGCCAGAACCGTGATATCTGGACCCGGATGAACCCCCAGCAGCCGGAACATACGCGACGCTGGGCTTCCGAGCCTGGCCCGCGACCAAGAGAAAACCATCCTGACGCTGGTGACCGGTTCCCCCGTCTCCAGCGCGTCCAGCCGCCTCCGCGTGTCCCGCATCTCGGCCGAAAGCGCCGCCAGCGGCAGGCCGGGGCGCGCGACGGCGCGGGCGGCGACGTCGCACAGGGCCAGCGGCAGGCGGCCGCACAGCGCGATCAGTTCGCTGACCGCCGCCGGCTCGGCCATCACCCGTCCGGCGTCCAAGACCGAGGCCAGCAGGTCATGCGATTCGGCCTCTGTCAAGACACCCAGCGTCATCAGGCACGCGCCCTCCGCGGCCGCCAGGCCGGTGAGCCGGTTCCTGCTGGTGACCAGCACCATGCATCCCGGCAATCCCGGCAGCAACGGGCGGATCTGTTCCGCGTTCTGAGCATTGTCCAGCACGATCAACATGCGCCGACCGGCCAGCAGGCTGCGGTACAGGGCAGCCTGCCCGTCGGTGTCCGGGGGGATCCGCGTGGGCGGCACGCCGAGCGCGGTCAGGAAACCCCGCACCGCGTCGGTCGGCATGACCGGCGTACCGGACGGGCCGGAACCACGCAGGTTCACGAACAACTGCCCATCAGGGAACCGGTCGGCGACCTGATGTGCCCAGTACACAGCCAGCGCGGTCTTGCCGATCCCGGCCATCCCAGTCAGCGCCGCGATAGCCACGCCGCTCGCCTGCCTCAGGTCCCGTTCCACCAGCGCGGAAAGCGCGACCATCTCACGAGCGCGGCCAATGAAGGATCGCGGCCCGGCGAGAAGCTGCCTCGGCACCACGTGCGCAGTGGCGGGAAGCGCTGGCGGGCGAACATGCGGTCGCCCTCGGTTCCCCGCGCGGATGTCCTGCCGCAGCACTCGCACGTAAGCATCGGCGAGCTCTTCGCCCGGATAAATCCCCAGCTCCCGGTCGAGGCGCGACCGCACGTCCTCATAGACACGCAGGGCGGCCGCCTGCTGCCCGGAACCCGCCAGCGCGATCATCAGACGAGCATGCGCCGGTTCGTTGAGCGGCTCAGCATCGGCAAGCGCTCGCAGCCGTGGCAGCACCCGGTAGTGCTGGCCCAGTGCGCAGGCGACCTCCGCATAACGCAACAGCACCCCGATTAGCTCCTGCCTCAGCGCGGTGATGCCCGGGTGGCCGCAGAGTACGTCCACGTCGGCGAACGGCTCACCGTGCCACAAGCCCACCGCATGCTCATAGCACTCGACGGCGGTCACATCGTCACCATCTGCCCGCGCCGCGGCCGCACGTGCGGCCAGATCCCTGAAGACCAGCAGATCCACTTCCTGGCCTGAAACGGTTAGCCGGTAGGCACCCCTGACCGAACCAATCGATCCCTCATCGGCCCCGAAGCGACTGTGAGAGCTCAGGAGCTTGCGAATCCTGCTCACATGGGCTTGGACGAGGCCCACGGCGGTGCAGGGTGGTGATTCTCCCCATAGCACGTCGACGATCGCGTCCCGGCGCACCAGTACGCCGGGGTCCATCAGGAGCAGCCCCAGCACCGCGCGCCGCGCGGGAGGTCCAAGAGACAGCGGCGTCCCGTCCCCCCACGCCTCCAGCGGGCCAAGCGCCGACAGCCACAACCCCTCACCGCGTCCGGACGAGTGCGCCGTCCGCGCGAAGTGGGAGTCCTCCCGCGAGGGACGCGGTGATAGCACCGGAACGGGGCGTGGCCGCGGTAGCGCAGCGGCACGGCCAAGGCCGGCGGCCTGGTCCGGGTCCAGGCTGAGAGCATGGGCCAGTGCGGCCAGCGAATTCGCTCGCGGCCGATGCCGGCGAGATTGCTCGAAGTCTCGCAGCGCGGCGACGCTGAGCCCCGCTTTCGCCGCGAGTTCCCGCTGGGTCAGTCCCGCCTCGCGACGGTACGCACGCACCAAGGATCCGAACCGAGACGCCGGATTACCATACCCGTACCCCATTAATCCCCGTCCCCGTACTCGTCATGTTAATTAATACATGCGATTATTCATAGGACCTTGAGGTAGAAGTGGCCACAACACGGTGTAGTGTAACATTTTTCCTACGCGGGTCCAGACAGGTTTCCGGTTGCGGGCTCCTGACAGCCACCGACCGGTAGCTGATAGTGAGCTGATTGGGGTTGGCGGCTCGGGTAAGCGCGCAGAGCAGGCACGAGCCTCGTGGCACCAGAGACCACGTCCGCCAGCTTCTCATTACGAGGTCATTGGAATTTGGTGACCCAACCTTCCATCTGCGACAACAGAAACCCCTTATCACGCCATCTCACTGCCCCTGGGCAACGAGCTGTAACGAGAACCAGTACTACGGCAGTAAAGGTCTGCTCGCTATCCAATCGACGGCATGCTCTTAAAGAGGGGAAACAGGCGCGGATCCCGCCGACAGGTACGGCAATTCGGCGTCAGCCGACCACCAACCAACCGCCAGCGCCGTCTGGTTGGGTCAACGCTAGGACATTGGCCCTCGACCGGACCATGTGAAGGGAAGCTGCTGTGGAACAGCCAGGTGATCGCGCGTCCCAGCCAGGGAACCCGGTAAGCAGCGCGGCGTCCTCCCGTCCGGGCGGCCATGCCCCGGCCGTTCAGGCTGCGGACGTCGCCGCCGTGGTGGTGGCCGTTCCCGTGCTCTCACTTCGCCCGGCCGACTCCCCGCGGCTCAACGGTGAGGACAAGGCGCATATCGCGCGGCTCGCCGAGATGGAGGCGCCGCTTCCGCCGATCCTGGTGGACAGGCGCACCATGCGGGTGATCGACGGGATGCACCGCCTGATGG
>WNGP01001193.1_pt1 | contig 34878 bp, 32 predicted proteins | sample 5407671 | NCBI WGS metagenome assembly WNGP01 (sample SAMN13153381, study PRJNA577476) | soil metagenome | isolation source: 40 cm soil or saprolite under Garry oak tree replicate 2 | place: USA:California | collected 2016-06-15 | reverse complement strand
GTTCGTTGACGACGAGCCGGTGAAGAGCGAGACGCCGCTTGCGCCCGGAGCGAGCGTGCGGTTCGGGGATGTGCCGCTCGTCTTCGAGCCGACGGACGACGCGCTTGGCGTCGCGAAGGGGGGGGGCACCGTCATGCTCCCGACTCCCGCGCCTGCGCCGCCTCCACCGGCTCCGCCAGCTCGGCCAGCCCCACGGGCCCCCGTGGCCGCGCCCGGAAAAGCGGCGCCCAAGGCGCCGCCCCCTGCCAAAGGCGCAGCCAGGCCACAGCCGAAGCGGCCTCAGCCACCGGCGGCCAAGAAGAAAGGCAAGGGGTGCGGCGCGGCCGCGCTCGTGCTGCTGGCCGGGGGCGCCGGGATCGCCGGCCTGGTCCGCTGGATTCTCGCCTAGCCAAGCGTCTACGTGCAAATCACCTGCGCAGGCCGCACCGACGTCGGAATCATCCGATCAGGTAACGAAGACAACTACATCGTGGTCCCCGACCGCGGCATCTTCGTCGTGGCGGATGGCATGGGCGGTCACGCGGCGGGCGAGGTCGCGAGTGAAATGGCGGTGCGGTACGTGGCGCGCGAGCTCGGCTCGCCCCACGCGCTCTCGGACGAGCAGGTGGCCGACCGGATGCGCACGGCGATCCGCGCCGCGAACGGCGCCATTTTTCAGCGCACGCTCACCGAGCACGACAAGCGCGGTATGGGGACCACCGTCACCGCGCTCGTGTTGTACGACGCCCGCTTCCTCGTGGGGCAGGTGGGGGACAGCCGGGCTTACCTGCTGCGGGACGGCAAGCTGGTGCAGCTCACCAAGGACCACTCGTACGTGCAGGAGCAGGTGGACGCTGGATACCTGACGCCGGAACAGGCGCGCAGTCACCCCTACAGCAACGTGATCACCCGCTGCGTCGGCGCGAACAGCGACGTCATCCCCGACGTGTACGTCGGGGCGGTGAAGCCGCTGGACGTGTTCCTGCTCGCCTCGGACGGTCTCACGGGGATGCTCGAGGACGGCGAGCTGGCCGAGGTGCTGGCGTCCGGGCGCGCGCCGCAGGAGCAGGTGGACGCCCTCATCGCCGAGGCGAATCGCCACGGCGGGCTCGACAACATCACGGCGATCATCGTGCGGGTTGACGCGGTCGAGGCCGGACCGGCGGGCGACACCAAGACGCAGCCTATGCCCGCGCAGAACTGAGCAGGCGTTTCCCCTCCGCGACGCGCGCGACCACCGCTTCGCGCGGCAACATCACCAGCTCGACGATGGCCCGCGCGGGCACCGTGACCGGCCGCAGCACGAACACGCGCAACCGCCGCGCCGAGCGGTACAGCTCGGCGGCGACGCGCGGCAACCCCAGGTACTCCGTCGCTTCCGCGCCGGCGAGGTGCGTCACGGTTCCATCCCGTTTGACGAGCGGCAGATCCAACGCGAGCATGTCCGGTTTTGCGGGGAAGTCGAGGAACAGCTCGTGCTCCGCGAGGCCGAGCTCGCGGGCCAGGCAGTCCTCCACGCGGCCGCGCAGATCGGGATCGGCGGCGGGCCAGGTGGCGGGCTCGCCGGGGAGCTCCGTGGCGGGAAGGTCGAGCGCGCGCTTGGCCAAGCGCCGCTCGCGCAGCGCCTGGGCGAGGCCGGTCGTATCCTCCCGCTGGAGGTCGTGAATCAGCACGTCGTCGGTCGCCAAGGCGACGCCGTCGGCGCGCAACCGTCCGGCCGCGATCGCCACCCGGACGAGACGCGTGAACATCACCGTCGCGCTCCGGACGGCGTGGTGCCAGTACACGTTCCGGTACATCTGGTACTTCGCGAACAGCAACGACTCGAGCGCCGCGAGGCCCTTGTCGTGCAGCCCCAGGGCCGGCTGGCCGTCCGCGCCCGGGACCACGATCAGAGAGGCGAGCAGCCGGTCCACGTCGATCACGCCGTAGGGCACGCCGCACATCCACGCGTCGCGCGAGAGGTAGTCGAGCTTGTCCACGTCGAGCGACCCGGACACGAGCCCCGCGAGCGGGCCCTGCCGCTTCCCCTGGATCAGCGACAACAATGTGTCCGGCGCGGTTCCCAGCCGGGCGAGCTGCGCGGCCAGCTCGCCCGCGTGCAGGTGGCGACCCGCCAGCTCCTCGTGATGGGGCAGCCCGGCCTCCTCGAGCGCGTGCGAGAACGGGTAGTGCCCCACGTCGTGGAGCAGGGCGGCGAGCTTGAGGCGCCGCAGGTCGGCGGGCGGCGCAGGCGGGCACCCCGCCACCTCCTCGAGCTGCGCCAGCGCGCGGCGGGCGAGGTGGTAGGCGCCGAGCGCGTGCTCGAAGCGGGTGTGCGTCGCGCCCGGGTACACGAGGAACGCGTGGCCGAGCTGGCGCACGTAGCGCAGGCGCTGGAGCGCGGGCGTGTCCACCACCGCAAGGGCCTCGGGCTCGAGCCGGATGTTGTCCCATAGCGGGTCGCGGACGACCTCGAACTGACTCACCGCGCGGGAGGGGGAGGGGGACCGGCGTCCCGCACGGCCGGGGGCACGAGCGGTGCGAATCGTTCGAAGTTGTGGCGGAACAGGTCCGCGACGCGCGCGGCGGTCACGTCGTACGCCGCGGGGTCAGTCCACGTCGCGCGCGTTCGCAGCACCTGCGCGGGGACGTCGGGCACGTGCGCCGGCACCTCGAGGCCGAACACCGGGTCCCGGGTCGTGGCGACGCGGTCGAGGGCGCCGGCGAGCGCCGCCCGCACCGTGGCGCGGGTCAACCCGAGGGCGATGCGCCGGCCCGTGCCGTACGGCCCGCCGGTCCAGCCGGTGTTCACGAGCCAGCAGCGCACCCCGTGACGCGCGATCTTCTCCCCCAGCATTCTGGCGTACACTTCGGGATGCAGCGGCAGGAAGGGAGCGCCGAAACAGGTCGAGAACGTCGGCTTCGGCTCGCTCACGCCCCGCTCCGTGCCCGCCACGCGCGCAGTGTATCCCGACAGGAACTGATACAGCGCCTGGGCCGGCGAGAGCCGCGCCACGGGGGGCATCACCCCGTAGGCATCGCAGGTGAGAAACACGATGTGGGAGGGATGCCCGGCCACGCCGCCCGGCACGTGCCTGGGGATGAAATCGATGGGGTAGGAGGCCCGCGTGTTTTCCGTGAGCGTGGCCGCGTCGAGGTCCACCGCGCGGGTCTCGGGATCGACCACCACGTTCTCCAGGATGGTGCCGAACCGCCGCGTGGTGGCGTAGATGTCTGGCTCCCCCTCGGGGGACAGGCGAATCACCTTGGCGTAGCAGCCGCCTTCGAAATTGAAGACGCCCTGGCTGCTCCACCCGTGCTCGTCGTCGCCGATCAGGGCGCGCCCCGGATCGGCGGACAGGGTGGTCTTGCCGGTCCCCGAGAGCCCGAAGAACACCGCCACGTCCTCGCCCGGCCCCAGGTTCGCCGAGCAATGCATCGGCAGCACGTCTCGTTCGGGGAGCAGGTAGTTGAGGGCCGTGAACACCGCCTTCTTGATCTCGCCCGCGTAGCGCGTGCCGCCGATCAGGATGGTCCGCGCGGCGAAATGGATCGCGATGAACGTCCCGGACTGGGTGCCGTGTCGAGCCGGATCGGCCTCGAGCTCCGGGGCGTGAAACATCTGCCAAGTGGGCGCGAACGAGGCGAGGTCGGCTGGGGTGGGGCGGAGGAACATGTTGTGGGCGAACAAGGCGTGCCAGGCGGTGGCGGTGACGACACGCATCGCAGTCCGGTGGCGCGGGTCCGCTCCCGCGAACAGGTCCTGGACAAACAGCTCCCGTGTGGCGAGGTGACGCAGCACGTCGCCGCGCAGCAGGGCGAAGTGCTCCGGTGTGAGCGGCCGGTTCGCGCCTCCCTCCCACCATACGCGCTCCCCGGTACGCTCGTCGCGCACGATGAACTTGTCGTTCGGGCTGCGCCCGGTGTGCGGTGCGGTCACGACGCACAGCGGCCCCGCCGCCGCGAGGACCCCTTCGCCGCGCCGCAGGGCGTGCTCGTACAGCTCGGGGGCCGCGCGGTTCCGGTTGGCGCCCTCGAGGTCGAGCGTCACGGGTTGGCGCGCGGCCTCCCGCCGTGCTCCTGGGCATCGACAGCGGCGATCACCGCCATGTTGACGATGTCGTTCACGTCGGAGCCGCGTTGCAGGATGTGGACCGGGGCCGCCATCCCGACGAGGATCGGCCCGATCGCCTGCGCGCCGCCGATGCGGTCCAGCAGCTTGTAGGCGATGTTGGCGGCGTCGAGGTTGGGAAAGATCATCACATTCGCAGGCGTCTTGAGGCGCGCGAACGGATAGGTCTGCGTGAGGATGCGCTCCACGACGGCCGTGTCCGCCTGCATTTCGCCGTCCACCTGCAGCGCCGGCTCGCGCTCATGCAACAGGGCCACCGCCTGCCGCACCTTGGCCGCGGCCGGGTGCTTGACGGAGCCGAAGTTCGAAAACGACAGCATGGCCACGCGCGGCTCGATCCCCAGGCGGCTCACGAACTGCGCCGTGGCGGACGCGACCTCCGCCAGCGTTTCGGCGTCGGGGTCGATGTTCACCGTGCAGTCGGCGAAGAAGAACGTCTGTTGGGGGAATACCAGCATGTAGATGCCGCTCACGTGGCGGCGGCCCGGCTCCGCGCCGATCACCTCGAGGGCCGGCCGGATGGCGTCGGGATAATACAGGTCCTCGCCCGCGACGACGGCGTCGGCCCGGCCCGCGCGCAGCATCAGCAAGGCGTAGTACATCGGGTCCTCGACGCGGGCGCGGGCCTCGCGCAGCGTGATGCCTTTGCGGCGCCGCAGCTCCCACAGCTCGGCGGCCAGGGCCTCGCGGTCCGCCGCGGTCCGGGGATTCGCGAGCTCGACGTCCTCGAGCGTCACGCCCGCGTCGTCGGCCTGACGACGGATCTCGCCGGGATCGCCGAGCAGGATGGGCAGCGCGACGCCGTCGTCGGCGAGGATCCGCGCCGCCCGCACGATGCGCGCGTCCGCCCCCTCCGGGAACACGATCCGCTGTGGGGCGTGCTGCGCCCGGGTCGTCAGCCCGCGCATCACCTCCCGCGCGCGGCCCAGGCGCGCGTCCAGCTCGGCGCGATACTCCTCCACGTCGATCACGCGTCCCGCGATCCCGGACGCCACCGCCGCCCACGCCACCGCCGGCGCCACCCACAGCAACACGCGCGGGTCGAAGGGCTTGGGGATCAAGTAGTCCGGGCCGAAGCGCAGCCGCTCGAGCCCGTACGCCCGCGTCACGGAATCGGGGACTTCTTCCTTGGCCAGCGCCGCGAGCGCCCGGGTCGCCGCCATCTCCATCTCTTCGTTGATGCCCCGGGCGCGCACGTCGAGCGCCCCGCGGAAAATGAACGGGAAGCCGAGCACGTTGTTCACCTGGTTCGGAAAATCCGAGCGCCCGGTGGCGATGATCGCGTCGGGACGGGCCTGCATCGCCTCGTCGGGCATGATCTCCGGCGTGGGATTGGCGAGCGCGAACACGATCGGCCGCGCGGCCATCGCGGCGATCATCGCTCCCGTCACGATCCCGCCGGCCGAAAGGCCCACGAACACGTCTGCGCCCTTGAGCGCGTCGGCCAGCGTGCGGAGCGGGGTGTCGATGGCGAAGCGGCGCTTGTAACGGTCCAGGTCGTCCCGCGCGGCGTGGATGACCCCATGGTGATCACACATGACGATGTGCTCGCGCTTGACGCCCAGGCGCACGTAGTGCTCCGCCGTCGCGAGCGCGGCCGCGCCGGCGCCCGCGAACACCACCCGCACGGCATCGAGCGCCTTCGTGACCACCTCGAGCGCGTTGAGCAGCGCCGCTCCCGAGATGATCGCCGTGCCATGCTGGTCGTCGTGGAACACCGGAATGCCGAGCGTCGCCCGCAGCTGCTCTTCGATATAGAAGCAATCGGGGGAGCGGATGTCTTCGAGGTTGATGCCGCCCACCGTGGGCTCGAGCAGCTGGCAGAACCGGATCAGGTCCTCGGGCTTCTCACTCTTCACCTCCAGGTCGAACACGTCGAGGTCGGCGAACGCCTTGAACAGGATCGCCTTCCCTTCCATCACGGGCTTCGCCGCGGCGGGGCCGATGTTGCCGAGGCCCAGCACGGCGGTCCCGTTGGACACGACGGCGACGAGGTTGCCCTTGGCCGTGTAGGCGTAGACGCTGTCGGGGTGCTGGGCGATCTCCCGGCAGGGCTCGGCCACGCCGGGGGTGTAGGCGAGTGAGAGGTCCCGCTGGTTCTTGAACGGCTTGGTCGGGGAGACCTGGATCTTCCCAGGGCGGCCCTTCGCGTGGTAGTCGAGGGCGTCCTGGCGACGGATCGGCATCGAAGATACAAGTAGACGCCGGGGCGGCAGGTGTCAAGCTACCGCGGCGGCGGCGTCACCGTGGGGGATGTGTGGTACAGCACCTCGATCGTGCGTCGGTCCTCGGGTGACGGCATCGTGACGGTGGGGACCGCGTACATGATGTCGTCCGCGTAGGGGCTGTGCTTGAGCAAGCCCAATGCGTGCCCGAGCTCGTGCACGGCCACGCGGCGTGCGCAGGCAGCCACCTGCCCGTCCGTGAAGCCAGCCAGGACGACGACCTCGACATGCAGCACATTCTCGCCCAGAGGAAACGCGTTGGCGGGGTTGGTTGTCGAGCCGTCGCACGCCTGGACCGGAGGCCCTGGGTCGGGCGCCACGTCCGGAGGCACGCCGGACCCCCACTGCACGATCACGTCGGCGTGGCTCGAGTCCGCCACCTGGACGCCGGCGAATTCGCCGTAGAGAAACTGTCCCTCCCACGCGGCGATCCCGAGCGAGACGAGCGCCGGCATCGCTCCCCGCGGATCGGCATAGAAGCGCACAGGAAACCGGCTCGCCGGCCAATGGAACACGAGCACGGTGTCGGGGGGGATGGTGTCGGCGAAATCGTAGAGGCACCCGGCGCAGTCTCGCACCGGCGCGGCAGGCTCGCAGCCGGCGATGAGGATGGCGGCGCCCAAGAGCAGCGACCTCACCGTCCGGCGCCCCAGGCGGTGCGGAGGGTGACCGCGACGCGGTGCACGGCGCGCAATCCGTGGAAGCCCTCCTCCTGGAGCGCGGGCGTAGTGAAGCCGTGGATGTCGTAGCGCGCCGCGAGCGTGAAGCGCTGCCCGCCGATCGGGAGCGGGTGGCCGAGCGTGAGCGCGCCGACGCCTGCGATGGCGCCGCTGCCGGATTGGAAGATCCCCGTGTCCTCGCTCGGGAGATACTTCAGTCCGCCGGCGCCGATCCCGGCGCTGAAGCCGCCCGGCAGCGCCCGTGTGAGGCCGACCGTGAACGCGATGGTCGTCACCTGACTGAGGCTCGCGGTCGTACCGTCGGCATCGTGTCGCTGCAGGTTGCTGGTCGAGAAGTCGAGCGTGACCGTGGGGATCCAACTGTGTTCGCGCCGCTCCGCCAGCGTGATGGCCACGACTGGGGCGAGCGCCGGTCGCACGATGAAGGGAGCGACGATGGAATCGCTCACGAGGGTAGAGCTGTAGCGCACGCCCGCCTGCACGCCGACGGCGACCTGCGCCGTGAGCCGCGAGGCGAGGGGCGCTCCGAGCAGGACGAGCGTCAGGCGCGCGCCAGCTGAGTCGGGCCTCACGCCGCCTGGCCCACGCCCGCCCTGCGCAGCAGCGCTGCCGCGCCGAGCAACAGGCCGTACATGCAGACGATCAACGGGCCCGTCGGCAGATTCGCGGTGAACGAGATCCACAAGCCGAGCAGGGACGCGACGGCGCCCGACCCCCACGCGATGTAGGGGAGCCGCCGCATGTCGCGCGTGAACAGGAACGCGATCACCGCCGGCACTACGAGGAAGCTGAAGACCATCAGTACCCCGCCCACCGGTACAGCGAGCGTGATGACGATACCGAACGAGAGATAGAACCAGAAATCCCACCAGCGGATCTTCCAGCCGTTGCGCTGCGCTTCCTCGGGGTGGAACGAGATCGTCAGGAACTTGCGGCGCAAGGCGAACTGAAAGGCGCCCAGGGCGACGTAGGCGGCGGCGAGCCGGGCGATCCCCGGCCATGTGACCCAGAGGATGCTTCCCACGAGGGACTTCTCGATCTCCTCTCCGCCTCCCGGAACCTTGTCGGCGACGAGGATGGCGGATGCCGACGCGACCACGTAGACGATCCCGATGATCGCCTCCTGCGGCACGCTGCCCTCACGGGAGGTTCGCGTGATCGCGAAGAGGAACGCGCCCACAGCGGTGAACCCGAGCGCGAAGGCCCAGCGCCACGGCGAGTCGTGTCCGACGAAGAGCAGCGCGACCAGCCCGCCCAGCGCGGCGATCTGCGCGAGCGAGAGATCCACGAAGATCACTTCGCGCGCGATCACGTGCAGGCCGAGGTAGGAGAGCATTGCCACGAGCACCATGCAGGCGACGAACGGTGGCAACATCAGATCGAGGCCGGTCATGGCATGGTCCCGGGCGTCACTCGGTCGAGGGGCTCGACGCGCCGAACGCGCGGTCGAGCTGCGCCACCCACAAGGTGACGAGGTCGAAATAGGTGTTCACGCCGGGCGCGCCACCGACGTTGGCCGGAACGATCACGGCCTTCGCCCCGGTCCGGTCGGCGACCTCCTGGACCTGGTCGCGCGGGTAGTAGTTCGTCGAGAACAGGACAGGAATATGCCTGTCCCGCATCTCGTTGATCACCTCCAGCACGTGGCCCGGCGTGGGCGGAATGCCGGGCTTCGGTTCGATGAAATCCACGCACGGGATGCCGAACTCCCGGGAGAAATACACCCATTCTTTGTGGTAGCACACCATCTGCTTGCCCCGGAACGGCATCGCCTCCTTGAGCCAGCCGCCCAGCCGGGTCGCGAGGGGTGTCCCCTGGTATTTGTGGGCCCCGAGGAAGTCGAACACCTTTCCCTTCCGATCGAGGTCGAACAGCGTCGATCCCCCCAGCAGCTTCACGAGGTCGTCGCCGTACAGTGCCCGGAACAGTCGGTCTTCGAGATCCCTCTCGCGCCCGGTGTAGTACTCGGCGTTCGCGGGATCGACGCGCTTCAATCCCGTGAGGATGTTGCGCGCGATGAACACCGTATTGACGGGGTCCGTCCAGATGTGCGGGTTGCCGAACACGTGGATGTCGCCCTCGGCCCGCGAGTAGCTGGTCGGGAGGTCGAGCAGGTCGACGCCGGTGTACGCGGCCACGTAGCCGGGCCCGCCCTCAGTGACTTTGGGATTGTTGGCTTTGTCGAGCAGCGCCGGCACCCACAGCTCGAGGTCGAGACCGGTCGTCACGAACAGGTCGGCCCGGGACAGGGTGGGCACGAAACTGGGCTTCGGCTGCACGTAGTGTGGGTTCTCGTCCCCCACGGCGATCGAGGTCACCGTGGCGCGATCACCGGTGATCTCCCGGGCGATCGCCGCGTAGGACGTGAGCGTCGTGACGACCTTGATCGGCGAGGTCGACAGGGACGCGAGCAGAGCAAGGAGTTTCAGCATGTCAGTAGGTCTCGTGTTTGTGAGGTCCAACGGCCCAGACCGCTTGCAGCGCGATCTGATGGCTGGTCGCAGCGAAGCGGCTGCGCTCGTAGGTGTATTGCGCGCGCAGGAACACCCACTCACTCTCCCACAGCGTCAGCGACGGGACGATCTGCCGCGTGATACCGGATCCGTCGGGCTGCTCCACGTAATCGTAGCGGACCCCTGCGATCCAGCGTTGCCCGAGCTTGTAGGTCGTGCTCGCGTACCCGCCCACGCGGGTCGGCCCGACCCCAGCCACCTGCTGGCGGAGCCCGTACAGCTCGGCGCGCACGGTCCATTCGCGGTACAGCGCGCGCTGCGGCGGCCGCCACGTGAAGCGGAACTCGAGTCCCCCGACCGCCGCGCGCAAACTGGAATCGGGATCGGTGCCGTACAGCGCGGTCCCGCCCACTTGCACGTAGCTCGATCGGCCGAGCTGCCAGAAGTTCAGCAGGTGGGCAAGGTACGTGGGCCGCCCCGCGCCCCCGAACAGCTCCGCGTCGCTGGCACTGCGCGTCACCTGCAGTGTCAGTTCGTGGGTCCCGAGGCCGCCCAGGGCCCGGTACAGGGAGAGGCCGGTGCCGCTCAAGCCGTCGTTGCCCACGAAGGTGCGCAGCGCCAACGGGTATTCCGTTTCCGGGACCGCGTGCAGATGCCAGCGATTCAGCTCCCCGAGCTGCTGGCGGAACTTCCCGATGTCGAGCCGCACGTGACCGGGAAGACCGGTCCAGTACGCGTAGCCCTCTTCGATGCTCACGTCGCCGTTCTCGAGGCTCACGAAGATCTTGGTGCTCGAGTAGGGATCGAGCGCCGACTGGAACCCGATCTCAAACTCGCGAGGATCGAAGTTGTCGCGTTGGACGCCGGGCTGCTGCCCGTACGCGCGCACATCTCCCGTGACGCCGATCTCCGGGTTGAGCTGCGCCTGATTGCGCTCGCGGCCGATGAACGGGCCCGTTTCCGACTTGGGCTTCGAGGTATCGGTTCCCGCGGCGGCCGCGGCGGCCGCGCGCAACGAGGCGAGGTCTTCACTGGTGTCAGCGGGCGTGGGGGGCCGTCTCACCAGGCTGTCGAGTCGAGCCCTGAGCGCGCGCACCTGCGCCGCCAGCGAATCCACCTGCCGTTGCATCGGCTGCTGCGCGGCCGCGGGACGCGCGGCCGTCAACGCGACCGCCACGAACACGACCATTTTCTGAGATCGGAACATCCCCGCCTCCTCCGCTCGATGTGCGAGGGACCGCCCCGCGTCATGTCGCGCGGGCGGTGCCCAGTCCCGGACGCCCGGAGCGGGCGCCGGCCTATCGCGAGGAGGAAGGTGGAGGAGCTCGGGGTCGGGCGCCGGCGTGAGCGACGCGCCCGGTGTCGCTGGCCCGCTCGCGTTGCACGCGCGGTCCGGCGACGGGCGGCCGTGTCCCGACGGCGACAGGGTTGGGGGGCGTCGTCAGCGATCCCGCGTACTGGCACAACGCGCACCGCAGCGCATCGTGCAGCACGATGCAGGTCGCCCCGTGATGTGCCTCGATTGCCACCGGTGCGGTCTCGGGCTCCCTGGCGTGGGCCAGCGGCACGGCGCCCCCCGCCAGCGCCTGCAGCGTCAGGAGCAGCGCTGCCAGCGGCGCCGTCGTCCGGTCACGGGTTGTCCGTAGGGCCATCACGCGTTCATCCTGCGAGTGCAGGGACGGGCTGCGCGCCGCGTGCGTACGCGCGCAGGCGCCGCAGCATCCGGCGGTCGTGCCGCAGAGCGTCGTCGCCCTTCGGCGTCTCGATAATCTTGATCACGGAGCGGAACCGGGGATCCCGCATGACGTGGCGGAACGCGGCGGCCCCGATCCGTCCCTCCGCGATCCACTCGTGCCGATCGAGATGCGATCCCGGAGCGGCTTTGGAGTCGTTGAGGTGCAGGCACCGCAGCAGCTCCAGCCCGACTTCCCGATCGAATCGATCCCACACACCCTCCACGTCGCCGGCCACGTCGTACCCCGCTGCGTGTAGATGAGCGGTGTCGAGGCAGAACCCGACCCGCGCCCGCATGGGGGCAGGGAGGCCGTCGCGCAGCGCGCGCAGCTCCTCGAACGTGGATCCGAGCGCCGTCCCCGCCCCCGCGGTGCCTTCCATGAGTACGCCCACGTCCCCCGGGATCGCTGCAAGGCAGGTCGCGTACGCCCGCGCGTTGCGCTCCAGCCCGGCGTCCCGGTCGTCGATGTAGTTGCCCGGGTGCGAGACGACCCAGCGAATTCCGAGGGTCAGGCAGCGCACCAGCTCGGCGGTGAACGCCGCCGCGCTCCTCTCGCGCAGCGCGTCGTCCGGGGACGCGAGGTTGATCAGGTAGCTGTCGTGCGACACGACCGCGACGATCCCCGACACGGCCAGCTCGGCCCGGAACGTGGCGACCTGTCCGGCCGTGAGGGCCGGCTCGCGCCACTGGTTCGGCGTCGTCGTGAACACCTGGATCGCCGTCGCGCCTATGCCTGCGCCCCTGGCGGGCGCCAGGGTCACGCCGCCCGCCGTCGAGACGTGGGCGCCCAGTACATCGTTACGCGCCCGCGTCACCGCCAGTCGCCCTCCGTGAATGCGAGGCGGGAGATGAGCGGGACGAACCGCACGCCACCGCCGCGGCGCTCCGTCACTCCGCTCCCGGTCCGCTCATAGATGACCAGCTCCTGCATGCTCAGGTCACCGATCGGAATCACGAGGCGCCCGCCCGGAGCGAGCTGCTCGAGCAGGGGCGGGGGGACGGCGGGGGCCGCGGCGGTCACGAGGATGCCGTTGAACGGGGCTGCCTCCGGCCACCCTGCCGCGCCGTCCCCGAGGCGCGTCTCGATGTTCGTGAGCCCCAGCCGCCGGAACCGCTCCTCGGCTTCTACAAGGAGGTCCGGGCGCCGCTCGATCGTGTACACCCGCCGGGCGAGGAAGGTCAGGATCGCGGCCTGGTACCCGGATCCCGTTCCGATCTCGAGCACGCGGTCGCGGCGGCGAGGAGCGAGCGCGGCCGTCATGAGGGCCACGATGTAAGGCTGGGAGATGGTCTGACCGCTGCCGATCGGCAGCGGGCTATCGGCGTACGCCTCCCGGTGGAGGGGCGGTGGGAGGAACCACTCGCGTGGCACGCGGGCCATGACGGCAAGGACGCGCCGGTCGCTGATGCCGCGCTGCGCGAGCTGGGCGGCGACCATGCGGTGCCGCGGCCCCCGAGTCTCCGGCGCTGCTTGCCGACCCATCGGGGGAACTATACCTTGACTTCCGCCACCGCGGGCAAGGTAGCTTGCCGGAGCAGTTCCACAGCCGCATTCTGCTGGTCGGTGATCCCGCCGCTCGGCCGGAAGGGCTGGAGCGGCTTTTGGTGCGTGGTGGATTCCAGGTCACCGAAGCCTCCCCCGGCGCTCCCCCACTGCGCCCCGGCCAGCCGGCGCCGGACCTGCTGCTCTGCACGGTCGCGCACCGCGACCCGCGCCTGGCCGAGCTGGTGCGGGACCTCGTCAACGCCCCCAAGTACGCCGGCGCGCCCGTGTTTGTCCTCGTCGTGGACGGCGGCGCGGAGGCGGTGGCCGAAGCTCTGCTCGCGGGAGCGCAGGACGCCGTCACCAGCCCGGTGCATTTCGGCGAGCTGCGCGCCCGGATCGACGCCCACCTGCGGGTCCGCAGCGATCTGAAGGAGGCGCGGGACGCGCTGCGCTCCCGCGACCTGCTGTTCGACATCTTTCAGGAAGTCTCAGCGGCGCTGCGCGCCGACGAGATCCTCCAGACTCTGGTGCGGCGCGTGGGCCAGGCGTTCGGGCTCACGCATTGCTCGTTCGTCCTCACGGCGCCCGGGGAAGACCAGGGACGCGTGGTGGCGGTGTACGAGAATCCCGCGATCCGCGACCTGCGCGTGGACCTCGAGCGCTATCCGGAGATTCAGGAGGCGATCCGCACCGAGCGGCCGGTGATCGTCCACGACGTGCGGGAGCACCCGCTGTTCGAGACGACACGGCGGCGCTGGGTGCAGCAGCAGATCGAGGTCAACGTCCAGTCGGCGGTCGCGCTCCCCGTGTTCGTGCAGGGCCGCGCCGCGGGCGTGTTCTTCCTGCGTACCGTCCAGGGAGATCCGGAGCTGCGACCCCAGGACGTGGCGTTCGCGAACACGATCGCGCAGGCGGCGGCGCGGGTGCTCGAGAACGAAGAGCGGCGCGCGGCGATTTACCGGCGGCAGATCAGCGCCGGGGTGACCGACGTGCTGACGGGGTGCGCCAGCCTCGACGCGCTCGACCGCCGGGTGCGTGCCAGGCGGCGGGCGATCGCGTGCTCGCCGAGGTCGGCTCCGTCTTGCAGCGCGAGATCCGCGCTCCGGATTTCGCGGCCCGCTACGGCGGTGACGAGTTCGCGCTCATCCTCCCCGAGACCGACGCGAACGGCGGCCGCCACTTCGTCGAGCGGCTGCGCCAGCTGCTCAACCGCCACACATTCCCCGACCTCGGCCCGGGCCGTGTCCCGGCCGTGTCCGCGGGTGTCGTGTCCTTCCCGCACAGCGAGCTGCTCCGTCCCGAGGACCTCTTCTCCCTGGTCGAAGCCGCGCTCGCCCGGGGCAAGAATGCGCCGGACCGGATCGGGGTGGCGGGGGACAAGTGAAGTGGTTAGGTGCTAGGTGCTAGGTGTTGCCCTAGCACCCAGCACCTAGCACCTGCCTCAGTCGAGCGTCTTGTGGAACCGCCGCACCGCCAGCGTGATCAACAGCCCACCGAAGGCCGCGAGCACCAGGACTTCCTGCCACAGCGCCTCGAGCCCTACGCCCTTGAGCAGGATCCCGCGCAACACCTTGAGGAAATGCGTCAACGGAAGGAGCAGCCCGACCCATTGGAAGAACAGCGGCATTGCCTGGCGGGGAAACATGAACCCCGACAGCAGGATGTTGGGCAACACGAAGAAGAAGCTCATCTGGATTGCTTGCTGCTGCGTGCGCACCAGCGTTGAAATCACCAAGCCGAACGCGAGACTCGCCACCACGAACAGCAGCGCCACGCCGTACAGCAGGACCACGTTGCCCGTCAGCGGCACGTCGAACACGTAGCGCCCGGTCACGAGGACGGTGGTCATCTGCACGACGCCCACCCCGACGTAGGGCGCGATCTTGCCCAGCATCAGCTCCGTCTTCGTGATCGGGGTGACGATGAGCTGCTCCAGCGTGCCTCGCTCGCGCTCGCGCACGATCGCCATCGCGGTGACCAGCACCATCGTGATGGTGAGGATCACGCCGACCAGGCCGGGGACGATGTAGTTGGGGCTGCGCAGGCCGGGGTTGTAGCGCGGGCGCACGCGCGCGTCGAGGGGAAGGCTCGTGCGGCGGGCGGCGCGGCCGAGCACCAGCAGATTGCGCACCTGGGCCACGCCGGCGGCGGCCGCGATCGCCGACTGCGACGACAGCGGGTCGGCGGCGTCCACGATGACCTGCACCGTGGCGGTCTCGCCGCGGACCAGCCGGCGTGGATAGTCGTGCGGCACGACGATCCCCGCCTGCGCGTCCCCCTGCGCGATGGCCCGGTCGAGCGCCTCCCGCCCATTCACGAGGGTGACGATGCGGAAATTCCCGGTGTTTTCGAACGCGGCGATCAAGTCCCGGCTCTCGGGAGTGCGCGATTCGTCCAGCACGACGGTCGGCAGGTGACGCACGTCCGTCTGGATGGCGTAGCCGAACAGCAGCAGCTGGACGACGGGGAGGCCGACCATGATGACGAGAGTCAGCCGGTCCCGGCGCATCTGGATGAACTCCTTGCGGAACATCGGCCAGAAACGCGGCATCATCGCTCGTCGCGCTCCTGGAGCAGCACGAACGCGTCCTCGAGCGTTTTGCCGCCCACCTGTGCGGCGACCTCCGCCGGCGTTCCGATTGCGATCAGGCGGCCGCCGCTCATCATCGCAAGTCGCGCGCACCGCTCGGCTTCGTCCATGTAGTGAGTGGTGACGAGCACCGTGGTGCCCTGGCGCGCGAGGTCGTAGATCGCACGCCAGAAGTTGCGCCGCGCGGCGGGGTCCACACCGGCCGTGGGCTCGTCCAGAAACAGCACCGGGGGCTGGTGGAGCAGGGCGCACGCCAGTGCGAGTCGCTGTTTCCAGCCGCCCGAGAGCTGGCCCACCAGCTGGGGCAGGCGTGACCCGAGACCGATGAACTCAGTCACCGCCGCGAGTCGCGCGCTGCGCGCGGCGTCCCGCAGCCCGTAGATCCCTGCGTAGAAGTCCAGGTTCTCGGCCGCCGTCAGGTCCTCGTACAGCCCGAACCGCTGCGACATGTAGCCGATGCGCTGCTTGATTTCGTCGGGCGCGAGGGTCACATCGATGCCGGCGACCATCGCCCTGCCCGCGGACGGCTCGAGCAATCCGCACAACATCCTGATCGTCGTCGTCTTCCCGGACCCGTTGGGCCCGAGCAGCCCGAACACTTCGCCCCGCTCGATCGTCAGGTTGAGCTGCTGGACCGCGGTCAGCGTGCCGAAGCGGCGGGTGAGGTCGTGGGTCTCGACCGCGTACTGGCTCACGGCAGCAGGGTGAGGTCCAGCGTCACGGGCATCCCCGCCTTGAGCCTGCCGCCCGCGTCCCCTTCCGTGGGCTCGACTTTGATGCCGACGACGAGGTCGGCTCGCTCGCGCTCGGTGAGCGCGACCCGCGGGGTGAACTCCGCCTGCGGCGCGATCTCGACCACCCGCCCCTCGAGCTCCCGGCCCGGGTACGCATCCACCCGGATCGCGGCGCGCTGGCCCACTTTGAGACGCCCGATGAAGCGGTCGCCCACGTACGCGCGGATCCAGGGACGGCGCACCAGGCCGAGGGAGACGACGGGGGTGCCCGCCGGCAGGACCTCGCCGCGGTCGGCATAGCGTGTGAGGATCACGCCGTCCTGCGGGGCGATGATCGTCAGCTCGTCGCGCGTGGCCAGCGCCCCCGCGACGGCGGCGCTCGCGGCCGCGGCTTCGCTCGGCGCGGCGCGCACCGCGGCGAGACGTGCCGTCGCGGCTTCCGCCGCCGCCCGCAGCGCGTCGTACTGCTGCTGCGATATGATGTTCTGCTGGTGCAGCCGTTCCGCGCGTGCCAGGTCGCCCGCGGCGCGCGCACTATCGGCCTGCGCCGCCTGCACCTCCGCCACGCGCAGCGCCGCCGCCTGCGCCTGCGCGCGCCGCTGCCCGATCAGCGCGTCGAGACCCGGCTGGCTCAGCACCGCCACCGTGTCGCCGCGGCGCACGCTGTCGCCTTCGTCCTTGAGCAGCCGCTCCACGCGACCGGACGTGAGGGCGGCGAGTTGGAGGTCGCGGATTTCGACCGTGCCGGACACGGTCAGCGTGTTTCCGGTGTGGTGGCAGGCGACGGCAAACAAACAAAAGGCGTCGAGGATAAAGGCGTCGAGGAGAGACGTCGCGGGGATACGTCTCTTCTCGACGCCTTTCCTCGACGTCTTTCCTTGACGTCTCATTGGTGTTGTTGTTTCAGCCAGTTCACCGGATCGAGCGCAATCCCCCCCTGTCCCCGAATCTCGAAGTGCAGATGCGCGCCCTGGTCGCTCGACTCGCCTCCCACGTGTCCGAGCAGCTGACCCTTCACCACGCGCTCGCCCTGCCTCACGACCGCGTCCTCGAGATATCCGTAGAAGGTGTAGTAGCCTCCGCCGTGGTCCACGAGAACCGACGTGAGGTACGTGCCGAGCGGCCCGGCGAGGCTGACCGTGCCGTTTGCGACCGCGCGCACGGGAGTGCCCGCCGACGCGCTGATCCCGATGCCGTGCCACGGAATCCTGGTGTTGTTGGGCCCCATCGCCGTGCCGAACTGGTACAGAATCTTCCCCTGCACGGGCCAGTCGAGCCGCCCCAGATCGGCGGTCGTGATGGCGGCGGCCCCGAGGGCGGCACCGCGGGCTTCGGCTTCTTTGCGCGCCCGCTCGAGCGCGGCGATGCGGTCGTTCAGCGTCCGCTCGTTCCGCTCGAGCTCGGAGAGACGTTGCGCCGCGGCGCGCGAGCTGCGCCGCGTCTCCTGCAGGCTGGCCTGGCGCTCGCGCTCGAGCGTCAGGTAGCGCTGCAGCTCGTCGGTGCGCTCCGTCTTGCGGCGCCCGAGCGCGTCGCGCGCGTCCACCAGCCCCTGACGCTCGCGCGCGATGCGGTCCCGCAGCTTGAACATGTCGTTCGCGAGCAGGCGGTCCTGGCGGCTCACGAGATAGAGATACTTGTAGCGCGACAGCAGGTCCCCGAAGCTCTCGGCGGCGAGCAGCACCTGGTAGGCGTACAGCGGCCCCCGCTTGTAGATGTCCTCGAGCCGGCGTTCCAGCACCGCGCGCTTCTCCTCCAAGGCGTCCTGCGCGAGGACGAGATCGACCGTCATCTGGTCGATCTGGCGCGACAGGCCGCCGATCTGCCGGTCGAGCTCGTTCACGATCCGGTTCGTCGTCTCCTTCTGCCGCTCGATGTTCGACAGCTCGTCGGCGAGGGAGTGCGCCTGGCTGCGCAGCTGCTCGAGCTCCTGCTCCACCTGGGAGCGCTCGCGGCGGATGTCCTCGAGGCGATGCTGATTCTCCTGGAGCTGCTGATCGAGCGGTCGAGGACGTTGACCGGGAAGGGAGACGGGGGAAGAGGGAAGGGTAATCACGACCAGCAGCCATGCCGCGCGCAGTACCCTTCCCCCGTCCCCCGTCCCCCGTCCCCAGTTCATACGCGCCGCAGGTGCCTGCCAACGGAGGCTGAACTTCCGAAGAATCCGATCAGCGTCCCGAATCCAACGATCGCGAGCGCCTGCTCCTGCGAGAAGAATGCTGCGTGAATGAGCCAGCGGTTGATCATGGCGTAGGCGGCGTACGACAGCCCGATGGCTACGAGCCCGCCCAGCATCCCCTTGATCGCCCCCTGCAGCAGGAAGGGCCGGCGGATGAATCCGTCGGTCGCGCCCACCAGGCGCATGATGGCGATCTCGCGGCTGCGCTGCAGCACCGCCATGCGGATCGTCGTGCCGATGATGATGATCGCGACCACGGCGAACGCCGCACCCACCGCGATCCCGACCGCGGCGGCGATCTGGCGCAGGCGGTCGAGCTTCTCCACCCAATCCCGCCCGAAGCGCACGTCGTCCACGAACCCGAACCCCCGCAGCCGCTCGGCCACGTCGTTCACGTGGTCCGCGTCGCGGAACCCGGGCTTGAGCTTCACCTCGATCGACGCGGGCAGCGGGTTGCGCTCGAGCTCGCGCAGCACGTCCCGGAACTCCACGAGCTCGGCGCGCGCCCGGGCCAGCGCCTGATCCTCGCTCACGTAGGCGGCCGACTGCACCTCGGGGAACGCCTCGATGTCCTTGGAGGCCAGCGTCACCGTCTCGACCGGCGTGCCGGGCAGCAGATAGGCCACGATTTCGACCCGCTCGGCGACCTCGCGCAGCGCCTGCTGCAGGTTCACGGCGACGAGGCCGAACAGGCCGACCACGAACAGAGAGAAGGCGATCGTCGTGACCGACAACACGGAGAGGAGCGGCGCCCGCCGGAAGGTGAGCAAGGCCTCGCGCAGTACGAGCGTCACGGGTTCGCCGCCTGGTCCCGGGGCTCGTCCACGCCCGAGTCGTACACCAGGGCACCCTCCTGCAGCTCGATGACGCGGTAGGGCGCCTGGCGCACCAGATCGAGATCGTGGGTGGCCATCACCACCGCGGTCCCGCTCGCGTTGATGTCGCGCAGCAGCTGGAATACCCCACGCGTGGCGCGCTCGTCCAGGTTCCCCGTCGGCTCGTCCGCCAGGAGAACCGTCGGCTCGTTCACCAGGGCGCGGGCGATGGCGACGCGCTGCTGCTCGCCCCCGGAGAGCTCGCGCGGATAGGCCTTGGCCTTCGCCGCCAGGCCCACCTGCGTGAGCACGCGCATTACGCGGGCGGGGATGGTGCTGCGCCGGGCTCCCGTGACCTCCAGCGCGAACGCGACGTTTTCCTCAGCGGTCCGGTCCTCGAGCAGGCGGAAGTCCTGGAACACGATCCCCAGCCGTCGCCGCAGCTTGGGAATGTCCCTTCGGGAGATCTCCGCCACGTTGAAGCCGGAGACGCGCACCTCGCCGCTCGTCAGCGGCTCTTCCGCGTAGACGAGTCGCAGCACCGTCGACTTGCCGGCGCCGGAGTGGCCCGTGAGAAAGGCGAACTCGCCCTTGGCGATATGGAAGCAGACGTCTTTGAGCGCCAAGCCGCCCTTAGGGAACGCCTTGAAGACGTTGGTGAACTTGATCACTTACAGCTGCGCCAGCGCCTGCGCAAAGTCGGCGATGAGGTCGTCGGCGTCCTCCAGTCCGAGCGAGAATCGCAGGAACCCGTCGGGAATGCCGGCTTCCGCCCGCTGGGCCGGTGTGAGCGAGGCGTGGGACGTGAGCCGCGGCTCGGACACGAGGGTCTCGACGCCGCCCAGGCTGGGTGCGTGGGCTGCGATCGTGAGCGCGCGCAGGAACCGCTCCGCCGCCCGCGCTCCACCGGCCAGCTCGACGCCCAGCATGCCGCCGTAGCCGGCGAGGATGCGCTGCGCCGTCTCGTGGTCGGGATGGGACGGGAGGCCGGGGTAATGGACCGCGCTGAAGCCGCGCTGCGTGCTGCACCATTGGGCCACCGCGAGCCCCGTCGCGTTGTGCCGCGCCATCCGCACGGCCAGCGTCTTCATGCCGCGCTCGATCAGCCAGCCGGCCATCGGGTCCAGCGCCTGGCCCCACACCTGCATCAGCTTGCGCACCTCTTCGACCACGGATTCGGAGCCCACCACCGCGCCGGCGATCACGTCGGAGTGGCCGTTCAGGTACTTGGTGGCGCTGTGGATCACGACGTCGGCGCCGTGCTCGAGCGGCCGGAAGTTGATGGGCGTGGCGAATGTGGAATCGACGATGAGCGCCAGGCCCTCGGCCTTGCAGAGGGTGGCGACCGGCTCCAGGTCCACCACGCGCAGCAGCGGGTTGGTCGGCGTCTCCACGAAGATCACCCGCGTGTTCTTGCGCAGGGCGCGCTTCCAGGTCCGCGACTCGAGCGGCTTGACGAACGTGACCTCGATGCCCAGCCGGCCGAACTCCTGCCCGAACAGGCGATGCACCCCGCCGTAGATCCACTCGCTCGAGAGCAGGTGGTCGCCCGGCCGCAGCACGGCGAGGTGGGCGAGTGCGGCCGCACCCATCCCGCTGGCCACGAAGATCGCGGCTTCCGCCCCCTCGAGCAGGGCGAGGCGCTTCGCGATCGTGAGCTGGTTGGGGTTGTTGCCGTAGCGGGTGTAGCGGACTTCCGCGCCCGACCCGATCGGGTTCGTGAAGGTGCTGCTCTGGTACAGCGGCGCCGCCACGGGCGCCCAGTCCGGCCGGGCCGCCGGGTCGCCGTGCACGGCGCGGGTGGAGAGGCCGAGGCGACGGGTCACGCGCGGCTCACGGAGCGAGCAGCGCGATCGTGCCCCCCGGGAGGCGACCGGCCAGGCGCTGCGCCACGAGCTGCTCGAGCAGCTCCGCCGCCGCGGCCGGCGGGCCCAGGGCGTCCAGCGTGCCGTCCGGTTGTTCGAGCAGGACCGCGAGGCCGTGCCCCGCGAGCACCGGCTCGATCGCTTCGCGGTGCGCGTCGGTGATCCCCCAGAGGAGCAGCACGGCGGCGGTCTCACGCAGCAGCTTCGCGACGATCTCGTCGGCGCAGGAATAGTCCATGCACCCCACGCCGCTGAAGTCCATGCGCGCGACGCTCGGGGCGCCACCCCCTCCTCCCTCCCCCCAGCCCGCCATCGCCTGGGAGATGCGTTCCCGTACCACGCGCCCGGTGGGTCGCGTGACGAGGTCGGTATACACACCTGAAGAGGATTCCCGCAGAACCGCGTGGACATCGATGTGCTGGATCACCGCGCTCGCGACCCCTGTTCCGGGATGATGATGAGGACCTGGGCGCCCGGAAAGGCCGGCAGCCCGTCCTTCAGCGGGACGTCGTCGTCCCAACTCGGCACGATCGCGATGCGCGCGGTGCCACTCCGGATCGCGATCTTCCCGTCCCAGCGGGCAAGGTACCGCCGGATACCCGCCAGTCCCTGCCCGCGCCCGGGATCCCGGAATCGACTCACTCCCTGGATCAGCGCCGCCTCCAGCGCCGCTGCGTCTCCCCAGCGGTCGCCGAACCGCTTCGCCTGCGTCGGCTCCAGGGAATGCCGGAATCCCACGCCCGCGTCCGCCACCGCGATCACCACCACCCGCCGCGCGAGCGTGCGCCGCCAATGGTAGCTCTGCACCGCCACCCAGCCGCTCGTCCCCGCGTGCTCTACAATATTCTGACACGCCTCCGAAAGCGCCATAGCGAAGCCCATCGTCGCCTTCGGGTCGAGTTGCAGCTCGGACGCCAGAATGGCGGACGCCCGCTGCTGAATCCTGCTCACGACCTCGTGCACGTCTTCGGCGGCCCGCACCGGCGTGACCGGAAGGAGCACGTCGCTCTCTTCGGCGGGCTTGCCTTTGGGGACGCGGCCGTGGATCTCGAATAGCGGCGCGGCCTCCCGGAAGAATCCGGCGCGCGCCCAGTAGCTCAACACCTCGGCGTGCGTCGGGGCGGTGAGCAACGGCAGCTCGGAGCCGCCGCGTGCGCGGGCCGCCTGACCCGCCGCGAGCAGGCTCACGAGGCCGTACGGGGAGGCCCACTCGGCCGCATGCGCGTCGAACAGCAGCCGCTCGCCGTCCTTTGTCGCGTCGGCGAACGCGCCCGCGAACTGATCGAACGAACGGTCGTCGAACTGCGTCGGCACCTCCACCAGGCGCGTCATACTGTGGTGAGGCGGCCGAGCAGGTGGTCGCGGAGCCCGGTCGCGCCCCGGTACGTCACGTTGCGGGCGCCCATGCGTGTGCCGAGCTCGAGCGCCTCCTCCAGCGCCATGCCGCCCAAGAGCCCCGCGACCACGCTCGCGCCGAACACGTCGCCGCACCCCGTCGGGTCGCCCCCGCTGACGGGCGGGCCGCCGGGCGGAGGGATCCGCGCGCTACGCACGGGCCGCCCGGTGAAGTACGCCGCCCCCTTGGCGCCGAGTGTGACGACGAGCGTCTCACACCCCTGGGCCAGGGCCCCCGCGGCGACGGCCAGGGGATCGCCGCCCAGCTGGCGCATCTCGTCCTCGTTCAGCTGCACCACGTCGAAACAGCCGAACCACCCGGGCGCGTCCGGCAGCCCTTGGGGCACGCGCGTGCCGTCGGCTTCCTTTCCAAGGAACAGGCTGTGGAGGTCGGCATAGAGAAAGCGGGAGAACCCGCGCCGCAGGAACCGCGCGGTCGCGAGGTCCATCTCGTAGCCGGAGATGAAATTGAGGTAGAGGGCGTCCAGGTCGCGGACCATGGGCCCCAGCTCGGCCCAGGTCCAGGGAGGCACGCCGCCGGTGAGCTGCTCGCAGCGACGCGCCGATGCGGAGTACCGGAGCGTCACGCGGTTGTTGGGCTCCGGGACTTCCACGAAGCGGGCACCGGGGGCCACGTGGCGGAGCGACCGCAGGAATTCGCCGGCGCGCGCCGCCAAGTCCCGGCCCACCTTCACGAGCGGTACGATCTCCCATCCCTCGGGCAGCGTGGCATCGCAGGCCGCCAGCGAATACGAGATGCCGCCCCATTCCTCGGCCGCGTGCTGCGCCGGCTCCCGGTCGTAGATCGTGTCCCACACCATCGAGCCGACGACACCCAGCCGCTTCACGGCCGTCCCCAGGTGCGGCGCATGAACACGGCGGCGGCGCCGTATACGCCGGCCGTGCCCGTGAGCTCGCCCGGCACGATGCGGCAGGCGTTCGCGGCCGGCTTGAACGCGCGCCGCTTGACCTCGCTCCGGAGCGGCACGAACAGCTGGTCGCCCGCGAGCGTCACGCCGCCGCAGATGACCACGACCTGCGGATTGAAGATGTTGATGATGTTGGCCACGCCGGCGCCCAACACCTTGGCGGTGTCATGTACGACCTCGCGCGCGTATGCGTCGCCATCGTGCGCCGCTTCGTAGACCACCTGCGCCGTGACCCTCGCCAGGTCGTTTTGCACGTACGCGGGCAACGACGTGTCCGCGCCGGCCTCGATGCCCTCGACGGCCCGCGCGGCGATCGCCGGGCCCGACGCGTACGCTTCGAGGCACCCGTAGTTGCCGCATTTGCAGCGCCGTCCGGTCGAGTCGATCGTCATGTGACCGAGCTCGCCCGCGATGTCGGAGGCGCCGTGGTAGATCTCGCCGTCCAGGACGATCCCGCCGCCGATGCCGGTGCCGATCGTCAGCCCGACGACGTGCTTCGCCCCGCGCGCCGCGCCGCGCCACCATTCGCCGAAGATCGCGCAGTTGGCGTCGTTGTCGAGCGTGGCGGGGAGGCCCAGTGCCTCGGACAGGAGATCGCGCACCGGGTAATTCGTCCAACCGAGATTGGGAGTGAGCAGCACGACGCCGCGCGCCGTGTCGAGCGGGCCGGGCGAGCCGATCCCGACCCCGGCCATGGGCTTCCCGGGCGCCGCAGCAATGGAGGAGCGCACCAGCTTGACGATGCGCTCGAGCACGGCGTCAGCCCCCCGCTCGGCGAGCGTGGGCTCGGACACGAGCCCGAGGATCTCCGACCCGTCCTCGGCCACGCTGCCGACGACGAGATTCGTGCCCCCGATGTCAACGCCGACGACGTAGCGCACCGGTCTCCTCGAGCGCGGCGGCCACCGTCGCCACGCCCAGTTCCTTCATGCAGCGGTGATGGCCCAGGGGGCAAGCCGGGGGCCCGTGGTCGGAGCAGGGGCGGCACACGAGGCCCGTCACGCCCACCGTCTGGTCGCCCGCTCCGATCGGCCCGAAGCCGAACTCCGGGATCGTGGGCCCGAACAGTCCCAGCACCGGCGTTCCCACCGCGGACGCAAGATGCAGGGGCGCGCTGTCGTTCGTCACAAGCACGCTCGCCCGACGAATCAATACGGCCGACTGCCGCAGCGTAAGCTGCCCGCACGCATCCACCGCCTGACCGCCCGACCGCCTGACCGCCGCGGCAATGTTATCGCCCAGCGCGGCGTCCTCGGGACCCCCCACGATCACGACCGGCTCACGCGGCGCGAGTCGCGTGGCCAGATCGACAAAGTAGGGCCACCGCTTGCTGCCCCAGATCGAACCGGGCGCGAGTGCGATGAACTCGGCGGGGATCCCTGCGGTTGAGAGCAGCTGCTCGACGACGCGCTCGTCGTCGGCAGTCGGATAGAGGCGGGGCGTGAACGCGCCGGGCGGCGCTCCCACGAGGGCGAGCAGCCGGTCGATCTCGTGGCCTGTGGCAGGCCGCCGCCGCGCCTCGGTGTACAGCAGCGGCCAGCCGTCGGCGAACCCCACGCGGCGCGGCACGCGCGCCAGCCACGCCAGCAGCGCCGTGCGGAGCGAGCGATGCGGCAGGTACGCCACCTCATAGCCCGCTGCCGCGAGCCGCCGGGCCAGCGACCGAAGCCCGGCGGGCCCGCGCTCGGCGCCGCGCTTGTCGTAGGGGATGGCGCGGCGCACCGCCGGATGCGTCTCGACGAGCGGCACCGCGGCGGGCGTGGTCACCACGTCCACCGGCCCGTGGCGCTCGGCCAGGGCCGCGAGCAGGGGCGTCGTGAGCACGACGTCGCCCAGGAAGGCGGTCTGGATCACGAGGCTACTCAACCCGGAGCACCGCGAGGAACGCTTCCTGCGGGATCTCCACGGTGCCTACCTGCTTCATCCGTCGCTTGCCTTCCTTCTGCTTCTCGAGCAGCTTGCGCTTGCGGGTGACGTCGCCGCCATAGCACTTGGCGGTCACGTTCTTGCGCAGCGGGCGGATCGACTCGCGCGCGATGACCTTCGTTCCGACCGCGGCCTGGATCACCACCTCGAACAGCTGACGCGGGATCAGCTCCTTCAGCTTCTCCGCGATCTTCTTGCCCCACTCGTAGGCCTTGTCCCGGTGCATGATCACGCTGAAGGCGTCCACGGCCTCGCCGTTCAGCAGCACGTCGAGCTTGATGAGATCGGATGGGCGGTACTCCAGGAACTCGTAGTCGAGCGACGCGTAGCCGCGGCTGATCGTTTTCAGTTTGTCGTAGAAGTCGAGAATGATCTCGCCGAGCGGAAACTCCCAGCCGAACTCCACGCGCGTGGGGTCTACATAGTGCATGCCGCCGTACACGCCCCGCCGCTCCTGGCCCAGCTTCATCATGGCGCCGATATACTCGGCCGGAGCGAAGATCCGCGCTTTGACGAACGGCTCCTCGATGCGGGTCACGGCGGAGCCGTGCGGCATCCGGCTAGGGTTCTCGACCGGCTCGATGGTCCCGTCGGTCTTGTGGACGTGATACTCCACGTTCGGCACGGTGCTGATCAGGTCGAGGTCGAATTCCCGCTGGAGGCGCTCGCGCACGATCTCCATGTGGAGCAGTCCCAGGAACCCGCAGCGGAATCCGAAGCCGAGGGCCACCGACGACTCCGGCTCGTAGTGGAGCGACCCGTCGTTCAGCTGCAGCTTCGCGAGCGCGTCGCGCAGCTCCTCGAACTGGCCCGCGTCGGTGGGATAGAGCCCGGCGAACACCATGGACTTGATGTCCCGATAGCCCGGCAGCAGCTCCACGTCGCGGTGCTCGGCGTCGAGCACCGTGTCGCCCGGACGGGTATCCCGGACCCCTCGCACGTTGGCGACGAAGTACCCCACCTCGCCGGCCTCGAGCTGCTCGGCCGGCTTGTGGCCCAGTTGCAGGTAGCCCACTTCATCCACCCCGTACACGTCGTCCTTGTGCGCCCCGAACGCGATCTGCATCCCCGGCGTGAGCACGCCGTCCACCACGCGGACGCTGGGGATCGCGCCGCGGTAGCGGTCGAAGTAGGAATCGAAGATGAGGGCACGGAGCGGTCCGGCCCTACGCCCGCGCGGCGGGGGAACGCGCTGCACGATGGCCTCGAGCAGGGCGGGGACGTTGGTGCCTTCCTTGGCCGAGATCCGCAGGATCTCTTCGGGTCGCGCGCCGATGAGCTCGTGGATCTCCTGCGCGCGCCGGTCCGGCTCGGCCCCGGGGAGATCGATCTTGTTCAGGACGGGGATGATCTCGAGCCCCGCGTCGAGCGCGAGCAGCAGGTTCGAGATGGTCTGCGCCTGGACGCCCTGCGAGGCATCCACGACGAGAATCGCCCCCTCGCAGGCGTTGAGCGAGCGCGACACCTCGTAGGTAAAGTCCACGTGGCCCGGCGTGTCGATGAGGTTCAGCTCGTACACCCGGCCGTCGGCGGCGCGGTACTGCATGCGAACGGCATTCAGCTTGATGGTGATGCCGCGCTCGCGCTCCAGGTCCATCGTGTCGAGCACCTGCTCGCGCATCAGCCGCTTGTCGAGCGAGCCGGTGAGCTCGATGAGGCGGTCGGCGAGCGTGGACTTGCCGTGGTCGATGTGGGCCACGATGCAGAAGTTGCGGATATGCTCTTGGCGCATGTTGGGGAAGGAATATAGCGGTGACCTGTCAGCTATCTTACACGTTCACCCATCTCTCATGACGACCATCACCGGCTGGTACGATCCCGCTCCCAAGGGCGGACACCTCCGCCTCGCGGCGCACAGCTATTTGGCCGCGGCGGGAGATGCGACGGTGCGGATGCCGGGTCTACGGCGCGGTGACCACGTGACCCTCGCCGATGGCCGCGTGATGGCGGTGAACGGCACGCCCCCACCCTCGGCCGGGCTCGCCGAGCGCCCCGAGTTCGCGAAGCTCGGCGCGGTGCACCCGTCGCGCCCGCTCGGGCTCGAAGCGGCGCGCGCCTCCACTCCGCGGACCGCAGAGATCCAGCGCGTGGTCGACCTGGTGTGTCCGCTCGGCTTCGGACAGCGCGCGCTGATCGTGTCTCCCCCGAAAGCGGGCAAGACCGTCGTGCTGCAGGCGCTGGCCGAGAGCGTGGCGCTCAACCACCCGGAGGTGGAGTTGCTGCTCCTGCTGATCGACGAGCGCCCCGAAGAGGTGAGTGAGCTGGTCGACTGGGGCCGCGGCGAGGTGATCGCCTCGAGCTTCGACCTGTCGCACGAGCGGCATGTTGCCGTCGCCGAGATGGTCTTCGAGCACGCCCGGCGGCAGGTCGAGGTCGGCCGGGACGTCGTCATCGTGCTCGATTCGCTCACTCGGCTGGCGCGCTCGCACAACACCGCGGGCAAGAGCAGCCGTCGCACGCTGACCGGGGGGCTCGACGCGAACGCGCTCGCGAAGCCGAAGGCGCTGTTCGGTGCCGCGCGCTCTGTCCCGGACGGTGGGTCGCTCACGATCATCGCGACCGCGCTCGTCGAAACCGAGAGCCGGATGGACGACGTGATTTTCGAGGAGTTCAAGGGGACCGGCAACGCCGAGCTGCGGCTGGTGCGGGAGCTCGCCGACCGGCGCATCTACCCGGCCGTCGATGTCGCGGCGAGCGGCACGCGGCGCGAGGAGCTGCTCGCCGACGCCGCGACGGTCGCCGCCCGGCAGGTGCTGCGGCGGAGCTTGGTGGGGCTCCCGCCGGACCAGGCGATGTCCGGTTTACTCACCCAGATCCGCCGAACTGCGACCAACGCCGACCTGCTGCGTCAGTTCGCGGCCTCCACCACCCGCTTGTAGCTCTCCGGGTCCCAGCGCGGCCGCTCCGCGGCGTCGGCGATCTCGAGCCCGAGGTAGAACACGAGCTTCACGATCCGCGACTCCTTCTCCGCGTCGATCTTGGCGACCTCATCCGTCACCGCGTGATAGTCCGAGTGGGTGCCGTTGCAGAAGAAGAGAATGGGCACGCCGCGGCGCGCGAAGTTGTAATGATCGGAGCGCTCGTAGAAACGCTGCTCGGGCCAGATGTCGCCGATCGGCGTCATGCGCAGCTCGGGATGCACCGCCGCGACGCGATCGAGGGTCGCGCCCAGGTCCGACTGCTCCTTTCCGATGACGGCGATCGTGTCCCGCCAGTTCCGGCCCACCATGTCGCTGTTCACGTCCGCGACGACCGCACTCCACGGGACGGTGGGGTGCTCGGAGAAGTACTCGCTGCCCCACAGACCCTTCTCCTCGCCGCTCACGGTCATGAACACGAGCGAACGTCGGGGACGCGGCTGCAGCTGGGAGAAGGCGTGTGCCGCCTCGATCACGGCCGTGGTCCCCGACGCATTGTCGTCCGCCCCGTTGCAGATCGAGTCGCCGCCCCGCTCGCGGCACGCCGCGTTGGCCCGCCCGGCCACGCCAAGGTGATCCATGTGAGCGGTGAAAAACACGTACTCGTTCCGGAGCAGTGCATCGCTCCCATCCAGAATCCCGATCACGTTCGGTGCCGAGTCCTGCCTTAGCAGGCGCTCGCGGACGCGGAGCGTCAGGATGACGCCCGGCAGCTGCCGCGCGCTGCGGTGGCGCTCCATGCGGAGCGTCGCGAGGTCCAGGCCGAGCGCGCGCCTCGCGGTCCGCGCGCGGATGGTGGCGAGGCCGGGTGCCCGCGCCGCCTCCACGGACGACGGGCCCCCGATCGTGAGCGTCGGGCCGTTGGCGGCGCTCAGGCCGGCCTGCCACTCCGCGTCGGAACGATCCGAGATGACGAGGAGTCCCACGGCTCCGGCAACGAACGCCGCCTCGGCGGCAGAAAGGTCGACCACGTCGCTCCCCGCAGCGCCGTGCGTGGCGAATTCGAGAATCCACGCGCCCCGCACAGCGACGCCCGCGAGTGGCTCTGCCGCTCGCTCCGTGCGTCCTGTGAGCACCACAACAGGCCCGCTCACGTCCGCGGACGGAAGCGGTGGGCCCAGCCGCAGGACCTCGATGTCGCTGCCCGCCCCGAGCATGGTCGAGCTGCCGCCCGCGCGGCTCACGCTGAGGAACGTCTGCGCGGTGTCGATCTGCGTGCGGCGGATGACATAACGCTGGAGATACGTGCCGCTGTCGCCCCCGGGACGGAGGCCGAAGCGGCGGAACTCGGCAGCGACCCAGGTGGCGACCTTCTCGAGCTCGGGGCTGGGCGTATCGCGGCCGCGCATGGAGTCGTCGGCGAGGATGCTGATACGGCGGCGGATACCGTCGGCAGTGATCGAGCTCGCGGCTCGCTCGCTGGAGCCGCGAGCGAGCGTCTGCGCGGCGAGGGCGGAGGGGACCAGGAGCAGCGACAGCACGGCGGCCCGCGGCACAGACGCTCAATGGGAACGGGGACGGAAACCTAACGCGCCCGGCCGTGAGGAACCACGACCGGGCGCGTCCGACTAGGTAGTTGCCTTTGCTACGGCTTGCGGCGGCGCAGCTCGGGCTGGCGCGACTTGGGAGCTTCGCGCGGCGCGTCGTGCTTAGGCTCGGCGCGCGTCTGCGGCTGCGCGTCGGCGCGCGGCGCGGCGCGGTGCTGCTCCGGCGGCGCGGCCGTCTCGCGGCCCCCTCGCCGCTCGGGCCCGACCGGCCTGGTCGGCCTATCCTGGTGGTCCGCGTGGTCCGCGTGGTCCGGGTGATCCGGGCGGTCCGGGTGATCTGGATGATCCGGGCGGCCGGGCCGATCAGGGTTGCCGGGATTGTCGGGGCGAGTCGGACGCACCGGCCGGTCGGGCTGGTCGGGATAGCTGCGCAGCCTCCCGCCGTTGTTCGGCAGCTCCTGACGGAGCGACGGGTCCCGCGGCGTGACGACGTTGGGCGGAGGAACCCGGATGCGGACGTAACGGCGCCGGTCGTCGTTCACGGGGCGCTCGCGCACCCGCGTGATGAACGGGTCAATGCCCGTGCGATCCTTGAAGATGAATCGCGGCTCAGGACGGTAGGGGCGGGTGAAGACCACGCGGGTGCCGCCGTAGTGGCGGTACGGGTAATAGTATGGATCATCATACATGACGACGCGGAACCGGACGCACGAGTAGGCGTACGGGTCCCAGTACCGATAGCTCACGTACGTGTGGCAGTCGTAGCAGAGGAACCGGGGGTATTGATAGTGCTGCTGCACGTAGTACGGCGCGATGTCGTAGTCCCAGGCCCCGTAGTCCACCGGGACGATGCGCTGCGCGAGATCGGTGAGCGCCACGTACGGGTCGCCCTGGATGCGGCCCTCGGCGGCGATGGAGCGGTAGTCCCAGTGCTCGGCCGTTTCGATGGGGTCGTAGCTGAAGGCATCGGCGGAGGCGACAGCAAAGAGGTAGCCGACGCCGGGGTAGTCGTCGACGTCGAACGCTTCGCGTCGCGTAGTGCCCCCGACCTCGTAGACGCGGCCGCCGCGTGCGAAGTTGTCCTCCCACGGCTCGCGCGGAAACAGCACGCGCACGCGACCGTCAGTGTCGACGCGCAGCACCGTGACGTAGGCGTCGCGGTCGGCCTGGAAGTAGACCCGGACGGCCTGTCCGGATGTGAACGGATCGTCGCCGCGGTTGGTCCAGACTTCGACCTTAGGACGGTCGAGCGTTCCGGCAGCGGCGAGACTCATCAGCGCTAGTTGTGCGAACATAGGTCCTCCCGGCCGCCGTGGGGGAGCAGGTCGCGTGCCAGGTGCAGGTGGACCGCAATGGATGAGCTAAGGACTGCCCAGACAGATTGTTAGGCATCTTGTGACGATACCCACCAGGGCGGAGTTGTCCTCTACCGGGGACAAAGCGCCGGCCATTAGGTTGAGGCACCGGTAATGCTCGCCCCCCGCATGGATCTGCTCGATCCCGCAGACGTCGCCCGGCTCGGCGGGATCGAGATCGTCGCTCAAGGAGTTGTAGAAGGATTCCTCGCCGGGTTCCATCGCTCTCCGTTTCGAGGCTTCTCCGTGGAGTTCACCGAGCACCGGGCCTATCAGCCGGGGGACGAGCTGCGCTACCTCGATTGGAAGATCCTGGCGCGCTCGGATCGGTTGTTCGTCAAGCAGTTCGAAGAGGAGACCAACCTCCGGGCAATGATCCTGGTCGATGCCAGCCGCTCGATGGCGTGGCGCGGAGCGGAGGACCGACTGACCAAGCGCGCCTACGCCGATCGACTGGCCGCGGCGCTGGCGTTGATCCTGCTGCGGCAACGTGATGCGACGGGCCTCGTGACCTTCGACGATCGCGTGCGGCAGGTGATCCCGGCGCGCGTCCGGACGGGGCAGTGGACGCGCCTGGTTCGCGGGCTGCTCGACACGCCAGACGGCCACGGTACCGCGGCAGAGGGGGCGCTGCGGCACGTCACCTCCCTGCTCGCGCGCCGGGGGCTGGTGGTCTTGATCTCGGATCTGCTGCTGGACCGGGACCTGGCGCTGACCGCACTGCGGTATTTGCGACATCGTGGGCACCATGTGATTGTCTTCCACATCATGGATCGCGCCGAGCTGGACCTGACCGGGCCGCCCGAGGTGCGGTTTCGCGACTCGGAGTCGGCGGCGACCGTCGTCGTGCGTCCTCGCGAGCTGGCTCGCGCGTACGCGGCAACCGTGCGGCGAGAGATCGCCGCGTGGCGGAGCACCTGCCGCCGACACGGCGTCGGGTATCACCATGTGCCCACCGACATGCCTTTCGGCCTGGCGTTGCGCCTGCTCGCGTGACCTTCCTCCATCCGCTGGTCCTGCTCGGGCTCGCCGCCGCGGCGATCCCGGCGCTGCTGCATCTGTTCGAGCGCCGCGAGCCGCCCGAGGCCGAATTCCCCGCGCTGCGCTACCTGAGCGAGGCCGAGCGCCAGAGCGCCCGTCGCATGAAGCTCCGTCATCTGCTGCTGTTGCTGCTGCGGACCACGCTCATCGCGCTGGTGGTGCTGGCGGCGGCACGGCCCCTGGTGCCTGCCCGCAGCGGCGGCGCGCACGAGCCCACCGCGCTCGTCGTCGTGCTCGACAATTCGCCGTCCTCCGGCGTGGTCGTGGACGGGCGACCGCTGGTCGAGCGCCTGCGGGGCGTCGCGCGCGCGTCGCTCGCGGGCGCAGGGGCGGACGATCGGTTGTGGCTCCTGCTGGCGGACGGCGTGGTGCGCCGGGGGACGCGCCCCGCCCTCCTCGCCACGGTGGACAGTGTGACCGTGTCTCCACGGCGGCTCGATCTCAGCGAGGCGGTCGAGCGGGCCGTCCGGGTCGTGAGCGCCGAGCCCCGTCCCGCCCGGGAAGTAGACGTGGTGAGCGACCTGCAAGCGAGCGCGCTCGGCGAGGGCATGGTCACGCTGCCGCACGGCGTCCAGGTCCTCGCGCTGGCTCCGCTTGCCGTCCCGCCCCTGAACCGCGGCGTCGGGGCGGTGCAACCGGCGGGCAACGCCGTGGTGGTGAGCGTGGTCGGGACGGCGAGCGCGGGGCCAACCGCCGTTACCGTGCGATTGCGCGGGCGCGTTGTCGGTCACGCCCTGGCGGCCCCGGGGTCGGCCGTGTCGGTGCCCTTGCCGCCGTTGGGCCCGGGGTGGTGGGCGGGAGAAGCCGCCGTGGATCCCGACGAGCTGCGCAGTGACGACCGCCGCTTGTTCGTGTGGCACGTCGCCCCCGCGGCCCGCGTAGGTACGGGGCCCGAGGTGGGCGAGTTCGTCCGGGCTGCACTGGCGGTCTTGCGCGACGGCAAGCGCGTAGCCGAGGGGACGGAAGTCGTGATCGGCACGCGTCCGGGCAGCGGAGCGAGCATAGTGCTGCCTCCGGCGGACCCGGTGCTCGCGGGCGAGACGAACCGCGCGCTCGCGGCCCGCGGGGTGCCGTGGCGCTTCGACGGACCCGGCACGCCGGGTCCCATCGTCGCGGCCGAGCTGCCGGAGATCAGGGGAGTCGCCGTCGCGCGGCGGGAGCGCCTCGCGCTGGGGACGGGGGACGGGGGAGGGGGAGGGGGGACGAGTCGCGACAGCGCCGTTCTCGCGACGGTGAACGGAGAGCCGTGGCTGGTTCGGGACAGCGGCGTCGTGCTGGTCGGGAGCCGCCTGGACACGGCGTGGACGCCGCTTCCCGTCACGACGGGGTTCGTGCCGTTTGTGGACGCGCTCGTGAATCGGCTCGCCCGCGGCGAGGCGGCGGTCGGCTCGGCCGAAGGCACGGTCGGGGTGGAGTTCCGCACCCGCGGCGCGGACACCGTGGGAGCCACCGTGTACGCGCCGGACCCCCGGGAGTCGGATTTGACGCGCGCACCCGCCGCCGTCGTGGAGCGCGCCCTCGGAGCGCTCGTACTCGATGAGAGCCGATTCGCCGCCGCCCGGTTCACGGGGACGCGTCGCGCGGACGCGAGCGGGTTGGTCCTGGTGCTGGCCCTGCTGGTCGCGGCGGTCGAGCTCGGCGTCGCGACGTTGGGTCGCTGATGGCGCTGGACTTTCTGCTCGATCGGTTCGACGCGCTGCCCGCAACGCGCGCATTGGTGGAGCAGCTTCCACCCGCCGGCGGACGGCTCTCGCTCGGCGGCCTGCCCGGATCGAGCGCCGCGGTGCTGGTCGCCACGCTGGCGCGCCGGCTTCCCCAACGCGTGTTCGTGGTGCTCGCGCCCACCCCCGGCGATGCGGAGCGCTGGCTCGCCGACGCGCAGGCGCTGCTGGGCCCCACGGCCGGTCTGTACCCACAGCGAGAGGGGTTGGGCGCCGAAGAGCCGCACTTCGAGATCGCGGGCGAGCGGATCGAGACGGTCGAAGCGCTGCTGCGGGGCAGCGTTCGGGTTCTCGTGACAACGGCGCGTGCGAGCGCGGAGCGGACGGGGATGCCCGGCGCGTTGCACGCGATGAGGCTCGTGCTGGAGCCGGGAAGGGGGCAAGGGGAAGGGGGAACTCCGCCGCTCGGTGTGACCGTCGAACGGTTGACGGCGATGGGGTACACGCGCGTGCCCGCGGTGACCGAGGTCGCCCAATTCAGCGTGCGGGGCGGCATCGTGGACGTGTACGGCTTCGGCATGGCGGGCCCCGCCCGGATCGAGTGGTGGGGCGACGACATCGCGTCGGTGCGGGCGTTCGACCTGGACACCCAGCGCTCTGAGGAGCCGATCGCCCGCATCACCGTGCTTCCGGTTGCAACCGAAGCCACGGCCACCGACGCGAGCCAGGCGCGCACGCGGTCGTCGCTGCTCGAGCTGCTGCCGTCGGACGCCTTGCTCGTGATCGAGCAGGAGTCCGCGGTGGACCGCGAGGTGGTCCGCGCCTGGGAGGAAGCGGCCCATCATCGCGAGGTCGCCCGGCGGCTGGGGGAGGAGCCTCCCGAGCGGGAGGCGCTGTGGCTCGAGCCGGGCGACTGGCGCACTCGGCTCGCGGCGTTTGCCCGTCTGGCCGTGAGCGAGGCCGAGGCGACGGCGCGATTCCCGGTCGTCGCACCCGAGGCCGTGGACCGTGACCTCAAGCGGCTGCGCCACGTCGTCGCGAGCGAGCCGCCCACGGTCATTCTGTGCGACAACGAGGGTCAACGCGAGCGGCTGGAGGAGCTGCTCGACTCGGAGCGCGCGCAGCTCACGGTGGGCGCGCTCGATGGGGGGTTCGTGCTCCCGTCGCTGCGCGTACTCACAGATCACGAAGTGTTCCGGCGCGCGCGGCGCATCCGGCGGCCCCGGCGGTACCGCGCGGCGGCGGCGAGCGTCGTCCGTCCCCTCGCGGTCGGCGGATACGTGGTGCACCTCGAGCACGGGATCGGGATCTACC
>WNGP01000358.1_pt1 | contig 34899 bp, 34 predicted proteins | sample 5407671 | NCBI WGS metagenome assembly WNGP01 (sample SAMN13153381, study PRJNA577476) | soil metagenome | isolation source: 40 cm soil or saprolite under Garry oak tree replicate 2 | place: USA:California | collected 2016-06-15 | reverse complement strand
ACGGGGGGGTGGTAGAAAGTCCGGACATCCGGGCCGGCATGGCGATGCTGCTCGCGGCGCTGGCCGCGCAGGGTGACTCCGTGATCCACAACATCGGCCAGATCGAGCGGGGCTACGAGCGGATCGACGAGCGGCTGCGAGCCGTGGGAGCCTCCATTGAGCGGGTCGATGCCGGGCGATAGGGCGGACGGGCGGACGACCGGACGGGCGGTGGGTGAAGGCGGAGGCGACCGACCGCCGTTGCTGCGTGAAGTGCCCGTCCCTGACGCCGCCGTCCCGCGCATGGAGCTCGCCGAATGGGCCTCCCGCTACGGTCTGGTCGCCGGCATCACGACGCGGGGGCACGGCTTCTCCCTCGGCCTGTGGAGCGAGGAGAACGTCGGCCAGGTCATGTCGCGCTGGCGCGCGGTGGGCGCGGCGGTCCGGCCGCGCTTTCCCGGCGTGATCCTGGCTCACCAGGTGCACGGCACGACGGTGCAGTGGCATTCCGCGACCCCCGACGGCTGGCTGATCGTCGACGGCGTGGACGGGCATGCGACCGGAGCTCGCGGCCTCCTGCTCACGGTCACCGTCGCCGATTGCATCCCGGTCTACGTCGCGGCGCCCCAGCAGGGAGTGATGGCGCTATTGCACGCCGGCTGGCGCGGAACGGCGGGAGGCATCCTGGAGCGCGGCGTGGAGCTCGTGAAGCGGATGGCGTTGGCACGGTCGGCTGATATCGTAATGCATTGTGGAGTAGGTATTTGCGGTGAGTGCTATGAAGTAGGTTCTGAAGTGCTGAGCCAATTCAGCGGGCGCGCCGAGCGCGCGCCGGGGCACGTGGATCTCCGCTCCGCGCTGGCGCAGCAGGCCCAGGCGCTGGGGGTCGGCGGAATCACGCTCTCTCCCTGGTGCAGCGCCCACGACCGGGAGCACTTCTTCTCGCACCGGGCCTCGGGCGGGCGGGACGGACGCATGATCGCGTACGCGGGATTGCCGGCGAGTCGCGCGACCTCCTAAGGGCGCGCTTGACAGCCGCCACGGGGCGGCTAGATTCCGGTCCGGTGAAGCGGGCGAAGTTGGGCCCGCGCTTTTTTTTATGCTCTCCGACAGCCTCGTCGAGTCCTTTCGGTCCCGACTGGAAGCGCTGGGTCTCGAGTTGGCCGACCTCCGCATTGGCGGTACGCAAGCTAGGCCGCTCGTTCAAGTACGCATCGAGTGGCCCCCCGCGTCGCCAGCGGGCCCGGACGCCCAGCCGCGCCGGGTGACCGTGGCGGATTGCGCCACGGCGAGCCGGGTCCTCGAGGCGTGGCTCGACGCGGACGGCCCGCTGGGCCGCCGCTACATGCTCGAGGTGTCGAGCCCCGGACTCGAGCGGCCGCTGCGCTGGCACCGGCACTGGGTGCGGTTCGTGGGTCGCGAGGTCCAGGCGACGGTGGCGGGGCTCGGCCGTGTGCGGGCGCGCATCGTGGCGGTGCCCGACGAGGCGACGGTGGTGCTGGAGCCCCAGGGGGGAGCGCCGCGGCCGGTGCCGCTGGCCGGAATTCGCGACGCGCGTTTGGCGGTGGATTGGTGACGAGGAATCCATGACGACGAATACAGGCGATGTGGTCTCCGCGATCCGTGAGCTGACGAACACCAAGCAGCTCGAGCGGACGGAGTTGCTCGACCTGCTCAAGGACGGCCTGCACGCCGCCCTCGTGAAGCGCTACGGTCCCAACGTCCGGGCCGAGATCGGCATCGACGAGCTCAAGGGCACGATCCGGATCGCGGTGCTGCGCACGGTGGTCGAGGCCGTGGAAGACCCGGGCACCCAGGTGGCGCTCGAGGAAGCGCGCTTCGAGGATGCGGACTTCCAGGTGGGCGATGTCCTGGAAGAGGAGGTGCCGTTCGATGCCTTCGGCCGCACGGCGGTGCAGGCCGCGAAGCAGCGCATCATCCAACGGGTGCGCGAGGGCGAGCGCGCACGCATCCGGGAAGAGTTCTCCGACAAGGTCGGCGAGCTCTTGTCGGGCGAAGTGCAGCAGATCGAGCGCGGCAAGATCGTCGTCATGCTCGCGAAGTTCCGCGAAGCCGAAGCGATTATCCCGTACCGCGAGCAGAACCACCGCGAGCACTTCCACCAGGGGGACACGATCCGGGCCGTGCTGAAGCGGATCGAGGAGACGCCCAAGGGCCCGCGGCTCATTCTGTCGCGCGCCGACCCGCTGTTCGTCAAGGCGCTGTTCAAGCTCGAGGTGCCGGAGATCCAGCAGCAGATCGTGGAGATCCGGGCCACGGCGCGCGAGGCGGGGAGCCGTACCAAAATCGCCGTCTCCTCGCGCGACGACTCGATCGATCCCGTGGGCGCGTGCGTGGGTATGAAGGGCTCGCGCGTGCAGGCCGTGGTGAACGAGTTGAACGGCGAGCGCATCGACATCGTGCCGTGGTCCCCCGATCCCGAGCGGTTCGCGAAGCTCGCCCTCGCGCCGGCGCGGGTCGCGCGCGTGTTCTCGGACCCCGACACCAAGACAATCCAGGCGATCGTGGACGAGGATCAGCTGTCGCTCGCCATCGGGCGCAACGGGCAGAACGTCCGGCTCGCCTCCGAGCTCACCGGCTGGAAGATCGACCTGTACTCGAGCCGCGAGTGGTTGGAGCGCGGCGGGGAAGGGCCGCTGTTCGCTCCGCTTCCCCCGGCCGAAGACGAGACCGCGACCAAGGTCTCGCTGCGCGAGCTCAAAGGTCTGCCGGTCGAGCTGGTGGACGTGCTGGAGCGCGCCGGGCACAAGACCCTGCAGGACATCCTCGACCTCGAGCGGGAGGACGTCGACAAGATCGCCGGCATGACGCCCGAGATCGCCGACAAGCTCATGGCCTTCCTGAACGAGATGACCGAAGAGGGCGGCGACGAGGAGGCAGCACCCGGTGACGTGGGTGACGCCGCTTCGGGGCGGGCGGGCGAAGCTGGTGGGGGGACCGAAGGGGGCGGCGCGCCGGCGCCCGTGGCGTGAGCGAGCGGCTGGTCCGGCTGTTGGGGCTCGGCGCCCGGGGTGGTGGCGGGCGCGTGGTGATCGGGGTGACGGGAGTGCGGGCGAAGCTGCAGCGGGACGCCCTGTCGTGCGTCGTGCTCGCGGCGGATGCGAGCCCGCGCACCCGAGAGAAGGTCGAGCGCCTGGCGCGGGCACGGCGGGTGCCGGTGCTGGTGGGTCCGGTGGCGGAGCGATTGGGGGCGGGGCTGGGGCGGCCGCCGGTGCAGGCCGTCGGCGTGGTGGATGCCGCGCTGGCGCGTGGGTTGGTCGGGTCTGTGGAGGAGTGAGTGACGACGACGCGGATTCACGATCTGGCGGCTGAATTCGGGATCTCCTCTGAGCTGCTCATGGGCATGCTCAAGGAGCAGGACATCTTCGTGCGCAGCCACCTCTCGCCGCTCAAGCCCGAGCAGGTGGCGCTGATGCGGGCGCGCTGGGAGCGCGAGAAGCGGAAGCAGAAGGACGCGCCCGCGCCTCCCAAGCGGCGCCGCGCGGTCAAGGCGGCCGAGCCGGTGGCGGCGGCGGCGCCCGACGCGCGGCCCAAGCGGCGCCGCCGCACGGCGGCCGAGATGGCCGCGGTCGAGGCCGAAGCCCAGGCCGAAGCGGCGATCGAGGCGGAGCGCGAGCTGAAGACCCGCGAGGCGCTCGAGGCCGCCAAAGCCGTGGACGAGGAGGAAAAACCGTCGCTCGAGGAGCGCGCCGCCGCGCTGTTCAAGGAGCTCCCCGTGGCCGGGGAGGCCGGGACGGAGGCGGCGACCGCCGCTCCCGCCGCAGCCCATGCCGCCGCGCCGTTCACCGCGTCCCCGCCCATGGCGGCGCGACCCCTGATCCCCACGCCCGTGCGACCCAAGCCGGTGGCGAGTGCCACGCCCGGCGGCGCCGTGCCCGCGCCGCCCCGACCCGTCGCATCGGCCGCGCCGGGCGCGATTCCGCAGGAGGAGCGGCGCCGCGAGAAGGGGAAGAAGCGCAAGAAGGGCAAGAAGTCCCTGGTGGATCAAGAGGCCGTGGCCCAGAACATCTCGCGCACCTTGGCGTCGATCAAGGGGCCCGTGGCGAAGAAAGGCGCGCACCGACGCGAGGAGGGACCGAGCTTCCGCGAGGTCGAGGAGCAGAAGCGACGCGACGAGAAGGAGCGCGAGAAGACGCTGGTGCGCGTGACCGAGTTCATCACGGTTTCCGAGCTCGCGAACATCCTCAAGGTGCCGGCCAAGGAGATCGTCGGCTTCGCCTTCAAAGAGCTCGGACAGATGGTGACGATCAACCAGCGCCTCGATTTCGACATGATCGAGCTGATCGCCTCGGCCTTCGGGTTCCAGGCGATGCGCGAGGAAGAGTATGCCCTCGCCGCGTCCGAGGAGCCGCCCAAGGAAGAGGCCGGCGATCTCAAGCCGCGCGCGCCGGTGGTCACGGTCATGGGCCACGTCGACCACGGCAAGACGTCGCTGCTCGACTACGTCCGGAAAGCCAATGTCGTGGCGGGCGAGGCGGGCGGAATCACGCAGCACATCGGCGCCTATCAGGTCAAACTCAAGGACGCGCGCTCGATCACGTTCCTGGACACGCCGGGCCACGAAGCCTTCACGGCCATGCGCGCCCGCGGCGCTCAGGTCACCGACATCGTGGTGCTCGTCGTCGCAGCCGACGACGCGATCATGCCGCAGACCATCGAGGCGATCTCGCATGCCAAGAACGCCGGCGTCCCGCTGGTCGTGGCGATCAACAAGATCGATCTGCCCGCTGCGAACGTGCAAAAAGTGAAGCAGGACCTGCTGGCCCACGGCGTGGTGCTCGAGGAGTTCGGCGGCACCACTCTTGCCACGCCGATCTCGGCCAAGACGGGCCAGAACGTGCAGGAGCTGCTCGACCAGATCCTGCTGCAGGCCGAGCTGCTCGATCTGAAGGCCAACCCCGACCGCCGGGCCCACGGCACGGTGCTCGAGGCGACGCTCGACCCGGGCAAGGGCCCGCTCGCCACGATCCTCGTCCAGAACGGCACCCTGCGCGGCGGGGACGACTTCATCTGCGGACAGTTCTACGGGCGCGTGCGGGCGATGTACGATGAGCGCGGCCAGACGGTCGACGCCGCAGGTCCTTCCACCCCGGTGCAGGTGCTGGGATTCGAAGGCGTGCCCGAGGCGGGCGACACGTTCCAGGTGATGACGGACGCGGCGGCGGCGCGCGACATCGCCCAGAAGCGCCAGCGCCTCGAGCGCGAGGCGCAGCACCGCCGCACCGGTCGCGTCAAGACGCTCGAAGACTTCATGGCCGAGCGGGCCGAAGGCGGCGCGGCGGCGCTGCGGATCATCATCAAGGCGGATCAAGGCGGCCCGGCCGAGGCCCTGGCGGACGCGCTGGCCCAGCTGTCGACCCCCGAGGTCAAGGTGGAGGTCGTGCACCGCGGCGTGGGCGCGGTCACCGACTCGGACGTGCTGCTCGCCAAGGCCTCGAACGCGATCATCATCGGCTTCCACGTGCGGCCCGACTCCAACGCCCGCGCCTCGGCGGAGCGCGAGAAGGTCGAGATCCGCACCTACCGCATCATCTACGAGGCGGTGGAAGAGGTGAAAGCGGCGATGGCGGGCCTGCTCGCTCCCGAAAAGAAAGAAGTGGTCTTGGGCGAGGCCGAAGTCCGCCAGCTGTTCAAGATTGCGAAGGTGGGCACGATTGCCGGGAGCTTCGTTCGCTCGGGCGTCATCCCGCGCACGGCGCGGGTGCGGGTGGTGCGCGACGGGGTCGAGGTGTACGACGGCACGCTGGCCTCGCTCAAGCGCTTCAAGGACGACGTGCGCGAAGTGCGCGAGGGGTTCGAGTGTGGGATCGGCGTCGAGAACTTCAACGACCTGAAGGTCGGCGACCTGATCGAGTCGTACCGGATCGAGGAGGTCGCGCGCTCGCTGACGCCCGCGTGATCGTGGGCGTCATGACGTGGGAGCTGCATCTCGCGGGGTGCCAATCGCTCAAGGACAAGCGGCACATCCTGAAGAGCCTCAAGGACCGCCTCCACAACCGCTTCAACGTGTCCGCGGCGGAGACGGCGCATCACGACCTGTGGCAGCGCGCCGAGGTGACGGTGTGCGTGGTCTCGACCGACCGGGGCCACGCGGAGAGCGTATTGCGGGAGGCAGACCGCCTGATCGATGCAGCCGACGGCGCCCGCATCGTGGACACGAGCGCGAGTTTCTTCTGATATGAAGCGACGGACGAGCCACCGCCCCGAGCGCGTGGCGGAGGCGATCCGCCAAACCGTGGCGGCGTTTCTCACGGGCGACGTGCGTGACCCACGCGTCGGGTTCGTCACGGTCACCGCGGTGGAAGTGTCCGGCGACCTGGCGCACGCGCGCGTGCGGGTGAGCGTGATGGGCGACGACGCGGAAAAAGCGAAGTCGCTCGAGGGGCTCGCGAGCGCCGCCCGGTTCCTGCGCGCCCAGCTCGCCAAGGCGCTGCCGCTGCGCGTGGCGCCGGAGCTGCGCTTCGAGCTCGACCGCGGCCTGGAGCACGCCCAGCAGATCGACCGGATGCTGCGCGGGCTCAAGGGGGGCGCGGGCTGATCTCCGGTGTGGCGCTGGTCGCGAAGCCGGGGGGCCCGGATGGACCCACGTCGCACGACGTCGTCGACACCGTGCGGCGGGCGGTCGGGACCGATCGGGTGGGTCACCTGGGAACGCTCGATCCGTTCGCGGCGGGGCTGCTCGTGATCGTGGTGGGCCGTGCCACGCGGTTGGCGCCGTTTGCGGCCGGATGGGACAAGGCGTACGACGGCGTGATCCGGCTGGGCTCGACGACCACCACCGACGATCCCACCGGCGCGACGGTCGCGACCTCGGAGGCGTGGCGTGGAGTGGATCGGGCGCGAGTGGAGGAGGTCCTGGTCGGGTTCCGCGGGGCGTACGACCAGCGGCCGCCCGCGTACTCGGCGGTGAAGGTGGCCGGCGAGCGCGCCTACCGGCGGGCTCGGCGCGGCGAGGGCGTGGTGCTCGAGCCCCGACGGGTCGAAGTGACGGAGCTCGAGCTCGAGCGCTTCGCGCCCCCCGACCTGGGCTTCCGCGCCAGCGTGGGTGGCGGGACGTACCTGCGCAGCCTGGCCCGCGACGTGGGGGAGGCGCTGGGTTGCGGGGCGCATCTCGCGACGCTCACGCGGACGCGGGTCGGGCCGTTCCGGCTCGCGGACGCCGTGGCGCCGGGCGGAGTGACCGCGCGCGCGCTGCGCGATCCGGCGGAGCTGGTTCGCGACCTGCCGGCTCAAGCGCTGGACGATGCAGGGCGGGCCGCCGTGATCCACGGACGTCCCGTGCCGGCGGGCGACGGGACGGAAGCAGCGGCAAGCGTCGCCCTCTTCTGGAGCGGACAACTCGTCGCGGTGGCCGAGCGCGTGGGCGAGGTGCTCAAGCCCCGCGTCGTGGTGGTGGACCAGTGACAGGGAGGGCGGGGGGGGGGGGCACCGTCGCGACCGTTGGGATGTTCGACGGGATCCACCGCGGGCACCAGGCGGTGCTGCGCGAGCTGGTGCGACGGGCCGGGGAGCGCACGAGCCTGCTCGTGACGTTCGACCCGCACCCGCTCGAGGTCGTGAACCCGAGCGCCGCGCCCCGGCTGCTCACGCTGTCCGACGAGAAGCGCGTGCTGGCGGCGGCGCTCGGCGTGGCGCGCGTGGAGGTCGTCGCGTTCACGCCGGAGCTCGCGCGCCTCGCTCCCGAAGAGTTCGTGCGCGACGTGCTACGGGCGCGCTTCGGGATGCAGGAGCTGGTTCTGGGGTACGACCACGGGTTCGGGCGCGGCCGCGCGGGCGACGTGGAGATGGTGCGGCGGCTGGCGCGCGAGGACGGGTTCACCATGGAGGTCGTCGCGGCCGTGAAGGATGACGGACAGCCGGTCTCGTCGTCGTTGATCCGGACCGCCGTGGCGCACGGTGATCTGGCATCGGCCGAGCGCGGGCTCGGGCGGGCGTACAGCCTGCGGGCCGTGGTGGAGCGGGGCGCGGGACGGGGCCGGACCATCGGCGTGCCGACGATCAACCTCACGTCACCCGACCCGCGCAAGCTGCTGCCGCCCGATGGCGTGTATGCCGTACGGGTGGACGTCGGGAAACGGGAAACCGGAAACGGGAAACGCTACGGAGGCATGATGAACCAGGGCCCGCGGCCCACGTTCGGCGTGTACGCGCGCGGCCTCGAGATTCATCTGTTCGACTTCACCGGTGATCTGTACGGTGCGACGGTGACGGTGGAGTGGGTGCGGCGGCTGCGGGATACCCAGACCTTCCCGTCGCGCCAGGCGCTGGTCGACCAGATCGAGCGCGACGCGATCGCGGCGCGCGCGATCCTCAACGGGTAGAGACTCGAATGCGCACGATCCGCTCACGACTCATTGCCATCGGCGCGTTGCTCGCGCTCGCGGTGTGGCAGCTGATTCCCACCGACGTCACTCAGCGGGTGCGCGACGCGACCACCGGTCGCATGAAGGACACCACGATCCGGCGCGTACCCATCAATCTCGGGCTCGATCTGCAGGGCGGTATTCACCTGGCGCTCGAAGTGGACCAGTCGAAGGGCCCCGTGCCCGACTGCGCCGACGCCATCCAGCGCGCCGAGCGCGTGGTGCGCACGCGGATCGATGAGTTCGGCACGACCGAGCCCGTGGTGCAAATCCAGGGGCGCTGCCGCCTCATCGTGGAGCTGGCGGGCGAACAAGACCCCGCCCGCGCCAAGAGCATCATCCAGCGCACGGCGTTCCTCGAGTTCCGCATCACCGACATGAAGAACCTGTTCCGCGACGCACTGCCCGAGATCGACAAAGCGCTGCAGCGGGCCGGCGTGAGGGCGTCGGGGGAAGCGGCACCGGCGGCGAGCGTGACCCAGCTGTTCGGCACGGACACCGGCAAGGCGAAGGGCAAGGCGCCGAAGGGCAAGGCCGTGGCGAAAGGCAAGCCCGCGGCGAAGGACACGACCGACCTGAACGCCCCCGGCCCCCTCTCGTCGCTCCTCTTCCAAGGTCAGCTGCCCGGCGAGTATCTGGTGCCGGAGGAGCAGGTGCCGGTGGCCGAGAGCCTGCTGGCGCGGCCCGACGTGCAGCGGCTCATCCCGCGCGGGTTGGAGCTCAAGTGGGGTACCGAGGTGTTGTCGCGCGCCGGCCGCAGCTACCGGACGCTGTACGCCGGGGAGGACCGCCCGATCATCACCGGGGAATACCTCCAGGATGCCAAGGCCACGCGCGACCCGCTCACGAATCAATCGGTCGTGAACTTCTGGCTGTCGCGGCGCGGCGGGCGGATCTTCGAGCGCGAGACCGGCCGCCACGTAAACGACTACATGGCGATCATCCTCGACGGCCGGGTGCAGGGCCAGCCGCCCATCATCAAGAGCCAGATCGGCCAGCGCGGGCTGATCGAGCTGGGCGCGAAGCCGCTGCAGGACGCCCAGGACTTGGCGCTGGTGCTCAAGGCGGGCGCCCTCCCCGCCCCCCTCACGATCATCGAGGAGCGCACCATCGGGCCGTCGCTCGGCCAGGACTCGATCTGGGACGGCATCCGGGCCGGGATCGTGGGCGTCGCGCTCGTCGTGTTGATCATGGTGGGCTACTACCGGCTGTCGGGCGTGCTGGCCGTCGCGGCGCTCGGGCTCTACGTGGTCTTCACGCTCGCCGGGCTCGCGGGCTTCGGGTTTACGCTCACGCTACCGGGGCTCGCCGGACTCGTGCTGTCGGTCGGCATCGCGGTCGACGCGAACGTGCTGATCTTCGAGCGTATCCGCGAGGAGCTGCAGCACGGGAAGCTGGTGCGCACCGCCGTGGACGAGGGCTTCAAGCACGCGATGAGCGCCATTGTCGATTCGAACGTGAGCACCGCGCTCACCGCCTTCATTCTCTATCTGGTCGGGACCGGCCCGGTGCAGGGCTTTGCGATCACGCTGATCATCGGAATCGCCGCGTCCATGATCACGGCCATCTTCGTGGTGCGCACCTTCTACATGATCTGGCTCGACCGCCGGCCGGACATGGCCACCCTGAGCGTCTGAGATGATCCGACTCTTTGCCAACGCCAATTACGACTTCATCAAGTGGCGCCGCTGGGCCTATGGGCTCACGGCCGCCATCATCATTCCCGGGTTCGCCCTGTTCCTCGTGCGCGGCTTGAATTACTCGATCGAGTTCACCGGCGGCACGCTGATTCAGATCCGGACGCCCGATGCCGTGGGCACCGGGCGCATCCGCGGCGCGCTCGACGCCGCCGGCATCCGCGACGCGGAGATCCAGCAGTTCGGGGCCGCCAATGAATACGTGATCCGGGCGCGCATCGGGCGGGCGGCCGCCGTCGTCGAGGGCTCGACCGAAGCGACCGCCGCGGCCGTGGATTCGGCGCTGGCGCGGGCTCTCGGGCCGGCGCCGGCGCACTACGAGATCCTCCGCACTGAGGCCGTTGGCCCCAAGGTCGGCCGCGAGCTGCAAGGGAAGGCGTTCCTGGCGATCTTGTTGTCGTTCGCCGTCACCCTCGTCTATCTCGCAATCCGGTTCGAGTGGCGCTTCGGCCTCGCCGCCGTGCTCGCGACGTTCCACGACATCCTCACCACCATCGCGTTCATCCGCTATCTCGACCTCGAGGTGAGCCTGGTGGTGGTGGGCGCGGTGCTGACCATGGTCGGATACTCGTTGAACGACACGATCATCATCTTCGACCGGGTGCGCGAGAACCTGCGCAAGTTCCGGCGCCAGAACCTGTACGAGATCCTGAACCTGTCGATCAACGAGACGCTGCCGCGCTCCGTGCTGACGCACGGCACCACCATGGCGACGACGATCGCGCTCGTCTTCCTGGCGGGCGAGGTGCTGCGGCCCTTCGCGCTGGTGATGACGTTCGCGATCTTCACGGGCACGTTCTCCTCGATTTATATCGCGGCCCCGCTCCTCATGTACATCGAGAAGCGCTGGCCGGGCGAGGACGCGCGTGGCGCCCGGGCGTTGCGTCCGGCCGGGTCGGAGCCGGCAAAGCCGCCGGCGCGCGAGCCCCAGCCGACGCGCTAGGAGGGGCGCAGCATGCTGCGCCCCTACCTGGTCGACGCCCACTGCCATCTCGGCGATGCGGCGTTCGACCCCGACCGGGACGCGGTGCTCGCGCGGGCGCGCGACGCCGGCGTCGGCCACATCGTAGTGATCGGCGCGACGCTGGCGGAGAGCGAGCGAGCCGTGGCGCTCGCCCGGGCGCGTCCCGGCCTCTCGGCCACCGCCGGCATCCACCCTCATGAGGCGCGGCACTGGTCGCCCGCCGCCGCCGCCCGCCTGAGAGACCTGCTCACCCTACCCGAAGTGGTGGCGCTCGGAGAAACCGGGCTCGATTACCATTACGACCATTCGCCGCGGGACACACAGCGTCGCGCCTTCGAGGGCCAACTCACGCTCGCCGGCGAGGTTCGGAAGCCGATCGTGGTTCACGCCCGCGAGGCCGACGACGACGTCGCTGCCATGCTTCGGAGTGCGGATGCGCCGGTCGTGCTGCACTCGTTCAGCTCGGGTCCGGGCGTGTTCGAGGCGGGGATGGCCATTGCCGCGTACTTTTCCTTCAGCGGCATGATCACGTTCAAGAGCTGGACGATGACCCACAGCGTCACCGCCTGTCCGCCCGACCGTCTGCTGGTCGAAACGGACGGCCCGTATCTTGCTCCGGTGCCCCACCGCGGACAGCGCAACGAGCCGGCCTTCGTCCGGGCGGTGACCGCGGCCCTCGCGCGGGCCCGCGGAGAGCCGGCTGAGAGCATCGAACAACGCACGACGGACAATGCGCGCCGCCTCTTCGGAGCCCGGCTTGCCACGACCCTTTAGCAGCGGGAATCCGTGACCACGACGGCCAAGGTACCCACCGACATCGCCATCGCCCAGGCGGCCGAGCTGCGCCCGGTGGCCGATATCGCCGCCGACCTGGGGCTCGACGCGGAGGAGATCGAGCTGTACGGCAAGTACAAGGCGAAGGTGCGGCTCTCCGCGGTGGCGCGCCGCCGGCCCAAAGGACGGCTCGTACTGGTCACCGGGATCAACCCGACGCCGGCGGGAGAGGGGAAGTCAACGGTGACCGTCGGCGTGACGCAGGCGCTGCGAAAGCTCGGGAAGAATGCCGCGCTCTGCATTCGCGAGCCCTCACTGGGGCCCGTCTTCGGTGTGAAGGGCGGAGCCGCGGGCGGCGGGTACGCCCAGGTCGTTCCCATGGAAGACATCAACCTGCATTTCACGGGCGACTTCCACGCCATCGCGAGCGCGCACAATCTGCTCTCGGCCATGTTGGACGCCCATCTGCATCACGGCAACGCACTTGGTCTCGACACGCGCCGCATCACCTGGCCCCGCACCATCGACATGAACGACCGCGCGCTGCGCAACATCATCGTGGGACTCGGAGGGCTCAACGCCGGCCCCGCGCGCGAGGAGCGGTTCGTCATCATCCCGGGCTCGGAGATCATGGCCATCATGGCGTTGGCGACGGGCATCGAGGATCTGGAGCAGCGTCTCGCGCGCATCATCGTGGGGCTTACGTCCGACAAGAAGGCCGTGCGCGCGAGCGATCTGAAGGCCCCGGGGGCCATGACCCTGCTGCTCAAGGACGCAATCAATCCCAACCTTGTGCAGACGCTCGAAGGCGGACCGGCATTCATCCACTGCGGGCCGTTCGGGAACATCGCCCACGGCTGCAACTCGGTGGTGGCGACTAAGCTCGCCCTCACGCTGTGCGACGTGGTGCTCACGGAGGCGGGATTCGGGGCCGACCTCGGAGCCGAAAAGTTCTTCGACATCAAGTGCCGCATGGCGGGCCTGAACCCCGAGGCGGCGATCCTGGTCGCCACCGTGCGGGCGCTCAAGATGCACGGGGGCGTCAAAAAGGACGCGCTCGGCAAGGCCGACGTCGACGCCGTCAAGCGCGGCGCGGCGAACGTGCGCCGCCACATCAAGAACGTGAAGAAGTTCGGCGTCCCGGTCGTCGTGGCGCTCAATCGATTCCTCACCGATACCGAGGCCGAGCTCGACCAAGTCCGGGCCGAGTGCGCCGCGGAGGGGGTGGGCGTCGAGCTGTGCGAGGTGTGGGAGAAGGGCGGGGAGGGGGGCGTGGCCGTCGCGGAAGCCGTCCTCAAGCTGCTGGACGACCGCACGGCGAAGTTCACTCCGCTGTACGACGCGCGACGGCCGATCCGGGAGAAGATCGAGACGATCGCGCGGGAGATTTACGGGGCCGGGGGCGTGACGTTCGCCCCCCCGGCCGAGCGGGCGCTCGAGCAGCTGCCCGCGATGGGCCTGGGCGAGACGCCGGTGTGCATGGCAAAGACGCAATACTCCTTCTCGGACGACCCGACCAAGCTCGGCGCGCCGAGCGGGTTCACGCTCCAGGTCCGGGACATTCTGCCCTCGGCGGGCGCGGGGTTCGTCGTGGCGCTCGCGGGCGACATCATGACCATGCCGGGGCTGTCGAAGACGCCCGCGGCCGAAAAGATCCGGGTGCACCCGGACGGCACGATCGAGGGGCTCTTTTGATGGCTCGCAAGGCACTGGGACTCGTGGTGGCGGACGGCGCCCCGAAAGCGATCGGCCCCTACAGCCAGGCGGTGGTCGTAGACGGGATGGTGTACACGGCGGGGCAGATCCCGCTCGACCCCAAGACCGGTGGGATCGTGGGCCAGACCACTGCGGAGCAGGCCGAGCAGGTGCTCAGGAACCTCGAGGCCATCCTCAAGGCCGCGGGCTCCGGGCTCGCCCTGGTCGTGAAGACCACGGTGTATCTCGTCGACATGGCCGATTTTCCGGCGCTGAACGAGGTGTATGCGAAACACTTCCCGACGCACAAGCCGGCACGCTCCACCATACAGGCCGCGGCCCTGCCCAGGGCGGTGCGGGTGGAGATCGACGCGATCGCGAGGGTCGCATGACGCGCCACGCTGCGGTGCTCTGTGGAGCGCTGCTCCTGGTGCTCCCCGCCGGGGGAGCCGCCCAGACAGAGACGCCCGCAGCCGACCGTCGGCTGGCGCGTGACATCTTCCGCGAGCTGATCGAAATCAACACCACCGACTCCCTGGGGAACACGCCGCGCGCCGCCCGCGCCATGGCGCAACGGCTCCTTGCCGCCGGATTCCGGGCGCCAGACGTGCGCGTGCTGATCGGCCCCGACGCGAAGCACGGCAACCTCGTGGCCCGCTACCGCGGTACCGGGGGCGGGCGTCCGATCGTCGTCTTCGCACACCTGGATGTGGTCCCTGCCCGGCGAGCGGACTGGTCCGTCGATCCGTTCACCTTGCTCGAGAAGGACGGCTACTTCTACGGCCGCGGCACGACCGACGACAAGGTGGGGGACGCGATCCTCGTCGCTGATTTCATCCGGCTCAAACAGGCGGGGTTCAAGCCGCGGCGCGACTTGATTCTCGTGCTCACCGGCGACGAAGAAACCGCCGGCAGCTGCATCGCGTGGCTCGTGGCGAAGCACCGGGACTTGATCGACGCGGACTTCGCTCTGAACACCGACGCCGGCGGCGGCGTGTTGCGGGACGGGCAGCGCGTGATGTTCGTGGTGCAGGCGAGCGAAAAAGTGTACGCGACCTACGTGCTCGAAGCCACCGACAAGGGCGGGCACAGCTCGCTCCCGCGGCCCGCGGACAATCCCGTCTACCGTCTCGCCCCCGTGCTCGAGCGCCTGGCACAGTATCAGTTCCCGGTCAAGCTGAACGAGGTGTCCCGGGCGTTCTTCGAGCGCTCCGCCGCGCTCGAGACGGGCGCCCTCGCCGAGGACCTGGCCGGCGTGCTGAAAGACCCGCCGGACAGCGCGGCTGTGGCGCGTCTGTCGGCGGTGCCCTTCTACAATTCGAAGCTTCGCACCACCTGCGTCGCCACCATGATGGAGGCGGGGCACGCCGAGAACGCGCTGCCCCAGTCCGCCCGGGTGACGGTGAACTGCCGGATCCTCCCGGGGGAGCCCGCTTCCGAAGTCGAGGCGACCCTGCGGCGCCTCGCCGCCGACGACCGGATCGCTCTCCGCGCGGTATACGCGCCCGTCCCGAGCCCGCCCTCGCCCCTCACACCGGCGATCATGGGTCCCATCGAGCGGCTGGTCGCGGAGCAGTTCCCCCATGTCCCGATCGTGCCGGTGATGGAAGCGGGCGCGACCGACGGGTTGTTCCTCCGCAACGCGGGGATCCCCACGTACGGCGTCTCGGCCGTGTTCGAGGAGCAAAACGACGTGCGCGCCCACGGGCGCGACGAGCGGCTCCGCGTGCAGAGCTTTTACGAAGCGCTCGAGTTCTGGTATCGGATGATGCGGGCGTACGCTGGCGAGTCGGAGCACGGTTGACGCAGTTCCTGAAGCGCGGTATCTCACTCCCTGGTGGACTTGGTCGTCGGGTAGCCACATGTGGAAGCCGGTGAAGCGCGGGGTGCAGGGTAGGGTGGCGCGATTCCGCGTCCCCGGGGGGGCGGAGCCCGCACCTGCCGCTGACGAAGCCCACGCGGCCGCCGCCGGCGCCGCCGATCGGCCCATGCCGCTCGCGGCTTCGATTTTGTGGAAGCCGATCGACGCCGCAGCGGAGCAGGGGGCCGGTCTCCTCCCCGTTTTCATCGCGCAGCGAGCGCTGGCCGCGGTGCACGATCACTGTGCGGCGACGCGTGGTGCGTGCTTCGGGCTGTTGACCGGAGACGTGGTCAACTGCTCCGAAACCGGGGCGTCGTATGTCATCGTCGAGTCGACCATACGCCTCCCCGGGAGCCCGGAGGACGACGCCAAGGCGGTGCTGGTGCAGGGATGGGTAGTGGCGCAGGACGTGCTACGGAAATCCGGCGATCTGCTGGTCGGCTGGTACCGAGGGGGTGGGGGGGAGGCCGGGCTGTCGCCTGCAGAGGCGGACGCGCACAGGGCGTTTTTCGTCCAACCGTGGCAGGTTGCCGTGGTCGTGGGATCGGGCGATCCCACCGTGGGCGGCGTGTTCCGTCGCTCCGCCGGTCCTGTGTGGGCGCAGGAGTGCCTTCCTTTTTATGAGCTCATGGATCCGTCGTCCTCCCGACCGGACGGGAGCAAGCCTACGCGGCTGCGCTGGGACAACTACCGTACGGAAGAAACGGCGCTCGTCACCTCTGCCGCCCCCCCCGTTCCCGGCGTGTCCGTCGTGCCCGTTCCGGCGCCTCCTCCGCCCGCGCCTTCCGTCGCGCCGGCGTGGGGCACGTCGCCCCAGCAGCCGCAGGTACTCTGGCCGGAGCAGTTCGGTGGCGCCGAGGGTGCGACGGCCGGCCGGGCGTGGGCGTCCGGTATTCGCGTGCGCCGGGCCCGACTATGGGCTGCGTACGCGACCGCAGGCGTCCTGGCGGTGGCGGGTTTGTTCAGGCTCTACTCGGCGCTGGCATCGCCCACGTCGTCCGGGCCGTCCCAGGGCCCGCCCGAGGCGGTCGCCGTAACGCCCCAGACGCGGCTCGATCTCGCCGCCGACACCCTCGGCCTCGCGATCGCCGCGTTCGACCTGCGGGTGCAGCTGTTCGCCAGCCGCCAGATGCAATGTCCCGAGCTGGCGCGCGGGCTCGTCTCGGTCGAAGAGCGGTGGACGGCCTACAACAGCGTGCGGAGGGACCGGGGGGCGCCGCCCGACTCTGCCCGCGCGGCGCGGGACCGGGCGCTCTATACCGATGTCGACGGGGTCGAGCGACGGTTCGAGCGCTCGGCCTGTCCCCGGCCGTGATCCGCGCCGCCGCCTTGGTCGCCCTCCTGGTAAGCGGTGTGCCGTGTCCGGGAGCGACACAGGGGTCGCAACCGCTCCGCAAGACCGATGTGATCCGCCTGCTCTCGAACCCCTTGATCTCGAGGAGCGAGGTCGCGGAGCTGATCCGGCGCAACTGTGTCGCGTTTCGACCCACACCGCGGGATTGGGCAGACCTGCGCGACTTCGGCGCAGACACTGAAGTGCTGAGCAGTATCGGCGGATGCGCGACGCCGTCCGCGGCGCAACGCGCCGCCTCGCCCCCCTCGACCCCCTCTACCCCTCCGCCCCCCCTCGCTGCTGTGCTGTTACCAGCTCGGCTGGGCGTCAGCGTTGGGAGTGATGCGGTGGTGCGGGTGCAGGTGAGGCGTGGCGAGCATCCGCAGGCGGGCGTGCCGCTGGTGCTGCGCGGGAGCTCCGGCATTCCCGGCGGGCCGCCGCAGGACGTGCAGGCCATCACCGACGCGAGCGGCGCCGCGGTGTTCCGTTTCCCGGTCGGCCGGCTGCCCTCGACCTACACGCTCGAGCTCGTCACCGGCTCGGGCGCGTCGATCCCGGGAACAGGGCCGCTCGAGCTGGTCGTCGGGCCCGCGGCGCCGGCCGGGGCTGCGGTACAACCCAGCCGCGTGGAGCTGCGGGCCGGCGAGCGCGGACTCGTCTCGCTGCTGGTGACGGTACGAGATTCGTTGGGTAACGCCGTGCCAGGCGAGCCAGTCGCGCTGCAACCGGACGGCCCGGACATGGGAGTGGTCGCCGAGGCTCGCGCTACGGACTCGCTCGGGCGGGTGACGTTCGTCATCGACCGGGCCGCGGTGCGCCACGGCGGGAAGCTCGCGATTCGGGTGCGGGGCCAGCCGTTCGGATCGGTGGACGTGGTTCGGGCCGACATCATGGCCCCGGCGGCCACGGGCTTCGTGTCGGGCGTCGGACAACGCGGCATCGCACGGACCCGACTGAGCGAGCCGTTGGTGTTTCAGGTCCGCTCGACCCTTGGCCGGCCGCTGGTCGGGAAAGTCGTGGTGTTCCGCGCCGTCAACGCGGATGTCGCGACCGACAGCGTAGTGACCGACTCGACCGGCCTCGCCCATGTAGAGGTGATCCTGGGCAAGCAGGCCGGGCCGGCCCTGGTCACCGCCACCGTGGACTCGCTCCAGAGACAGGCGGCGCTCTCGGTGGACCCGGCGGCTCCCGCCGGCGTCATCATCGAGCGGGACGGGAATCGGGTCGACGGCGGCACCATGGTAGTGACCGCGGGCGCCACGTTCATGCTGCGGGTCTCCGCCCAGGACGCGTTCGGCAACCCGGTGCCCACGGCGGATCTGGCACGGATGATTCAGAAGATGCGTAATCGGTTCAACGTGCAGTCGCAGCTCTTGAAAATGATCGGCGTCGAATCGGAAGGCGGCGCAGCGATGGTGACGTTCAAACCGGTCGGAGCGGGTCAGGCGGACTTGTCGATCGGCGGCGCGACCGTGTCGGTAGCGATCGCCAAGGCCCGGTAGCGATCACGTGCGCTGGGACCGGGAGCCAAGTGATCGGGGTCACGCCGGGGGTGATTGCCTCAGAAGGGTGCTAAGTTCCGGGGCGGTTGGTGCACGGGGGCGGATCGGGCCTGGTGGTCCGACTGGTCTTCAAAACCAGCTGGGGTCCGGATGGACCTCGGTAGGTTCGATTCCTACACGCTCCCGCCACGTTCTGTCCGCTTTGTGTCGCACCCCTGCGACACGGCTGCGACTAACGTGCCTCAGTCGCGCTCACCGTCTCTACGACCATTCGGTGCGAGCCGTGGCACTACCCTTGCGATAGAGCACGTCGGCTCGCGGGGAGTGAGCCGTGCCCCCGTCTTCGCTCAGTTATGAGGAACGGAGACAGGATTGTGGGTCCTCGGCCCACTCCCTGCGGCGCCGCCAACCGTCGCGCAAACCCACCTCAGCCGGTATGTTGTCCCTCTCTTCACCGGAACCGCCGGCATGTGGGTCCTTCTCCTCCTCGTAGTGCTGCTCGGCGGCGGCCCCGGCCCCGGTCCCGAAGCGTTGCCCCGCGCGACGGTCCTCGTGGACTCCGGTGCGCATCAGCTCGTAATCCAGCTGCCCCCGGTGGATGTGCCGGCGGCCGGCCGTGGGGGCGAGACGATGGTCGGGCTCCCGCTCTGCCAGGTCCTCGTGCCCGTGGACGCGTCGCTCCATACCTCGCACGTGGAAGTGTTGGACGAATCGGGGCGGCCCCTGCCGCACGAGCTGCTGCATCATTTCAACCTCAGCGATCCGGAACACCGTGAGCTCTTCCTGCCGATCGGGCTCCATCTGTTCGCGGCGAGTAGGGAGACCCCGGCCATCACGGTCCCGTGGCTGCTGTTCGGACTCCCCTTGGCGCGCGGACAGCGGCTCATCGCGGGCGCCATGCTCGCCAACACGTCGGACGTGACCTATCGCCGGGTGCACGTGCGGCTCGTGCTGCGCTACGTTCCCGGCGGCCGGCCCTGGCCACTGTACCGCACTTACCCCTGGGCCATCGACGTCCAGTACCCGCTCGGTCGCCCACCCACGGGGAGCAAGGCGTTCGATCTTCCCCCGGGCCGCACCGAGCGCTTCTGGGAAGGCAGTCCCGCGATCCCGGGCACCATCCTCGGTCTGGGAGGCCACATGCACGATTACGGCGTCAGCCTCGAGCTGAAGGACATGACGACCGGCACGGTGCTGTGGCGCGGCGCCCCGGTCACGGACGCCGCCGGGCGCGTCATCACCTTCCCGCTGGCCCGTTTCTACAACTGGCGCCGGCTCGGGGTGCACCTGGTCCCCGCGCACCGCTACCGCCTGACGGCCGTGTACGAGAATCGGACGGGGCGATACATCCGCGACGGGGGCATGGGGGCGGTGGCGGGGTTGTTCGTGCCCGACCGGGGGGCGGAGTGGCCGGCGGTCGATACCCGGGACACGCTGTACCAACGGGACCTGGCCGCGACGATCCGGGCGGGTAGCGCTGACGTGATGGCCGACATGATGATGGAGCACCACACGGATCCCTGAGACAGCTTGCCGAAGGCGGTGTGGCCTACATCACGCTCGCCCGGCGGCGCCACACGTATTTTCGGCCGTGCCCAAAATGCAATGGGGTCGGCTCCAGGTGGACGTGAACTGCGCGCTGCGCCGCGGGGCCTGGTACCGCGTCGCGGGCCTCGCAGCGCTCGAAGCCATCCTCGATGTGAACCGCAAGCCGCTGAAAGTCCCCCACTATCTGGTCGAAGTCGTCTCACGGCCGCCCACGCGGTGGTCCGTCGTGCCGCGCCCGGAAGGGGCCGGCGAGCTGCCGTCCGAGTGGGGACCGCACTACGGCGTGTGCCCGAGCTGTCGTGAGCGCGCGGCGCTGCACGGTCGTCCACGCCGTCTCACGTGCAATCGCTGTCGGGGGGAGTTCGACGTCGCCTGGGACGAGGAGTATCTCGTCGAGTTCTGACGGGGGCTTTTAGCCGCCCATCACGCGCTCTACTTCCGCAAGACGCGCCTCGATCTCGATCGGCCGGTTGGCGCGGCCCGGCCGCGGCTCGAGCTCCTGATGATAGCGCGTCACGGTCTCCGGATCCTTCAGCAGGTGTCCCGTGAGCACCGCGACCACCCGGTCGCGCGGGCGGATCACACCCTCGCCGACCAGCCGCCGCGCCCCGGCCAGCGCCGCGGCACTCGCCGGCTCGCACCCGATGCCCGCACCGTCCACGACCGCCTTCGCCTCGAGAATCTCGTCGTCGCTCACGGTCGTGACCATCCCGTTCGTGTCGCGGATGGCGCGCACGGCGCGGTCGTACGAGACCGGGTTGCCGATGTTGATCGCCGTCGCCACGGTGTGCGGCTCCACCCGGCGCCGCTGGGCGAACCCCTCACGGAAGCTCTGCGCGAACGGCGCGGCGCCCTCGGCCTGGACGGCGGCGAGTCGCGGCGTCCGGTCGATCAGCCCCCACGCCCGCGCTTCCTCCAGTGCCTTCCCGAACGCCGCCGTGTTGCCGAGGTTGCCGGCGGGCACCACGATCCAGTCGGGGGGCTCCCAGCCGAGCTGCTGCAGCAGCTCGAGCACGATGGTCTTCTGGCCCTCGAGCCGGAACGGATTCACCGAGTTGAGGAGGTAGACCCCCAGTCGCTCGCTCGCCTGGTCGGCGAGCTCGAGGCAGACATCGAAGTTGCCGCGGACCAGCAGGGTGCGGGCCCCGTACGCGAGTGCCTGGGCGAGCTTCCCGAGCGCTACTTGTCCCTTCGGCACCAGGACCAGCGCCGGCAGCCGTGCCAGCGCGGCGTACGCAGCGAGCGCCGCCGCCGTGTTGCCGGTGGACGCGCATGCGACCGCGCGCGCCCGCACGCGCCGCGCCTGCGTCACCCCGACCGTCATGCCGCGGTCCTTGAACGAGCCCGTGGGGTTGTGGCCTTCGTGTTTGAGCAACAGCTCCGGCGCGGCCACCCACTGCGCCACCGCAGCGCTCGCGAGCAGGGGCGTGTTGCCTTCGGGAAAGGAAAGGATGTGCTCGCCTGCGGAGGGGAGGACGGCCTCGCAGTAGCGCCACACACCCGACGCGAGGGCGCCGCGCCGTACGCCCCAGCGCGCATCGAAGGTCGCCCGCAGCGCGTTCCCGCCCTGGGCAGGGGGCTGGTGACGCAGCTCGAGCAGCCCGCGGCAGCGCGGGCAGCGCGGGTGGGGATCGGTCTCGGGGAGTTCGCTGCCGCAGCTCGCACATACCTGCCAGGTGAGGGGGGCAGGGGAAGCGCTCATGCGCCGGCGAGCTTCAGGACGTCGTTCAGGATTCCTCCCGCGGTCACTGCCGGCCCCGCGCCGGGCCCGGTGATCACCAGCGGGTTCTTCTTGTAGCGCATGGTCGTGAAGATAAACTGGTTGTCCGTCCCGTTGAGCGAGGCCATCGGACTCGACGCTTGCACCACGACGAGGCCGACGCGGATGCTCTTGCGCGTCACGATCGCGCGGTAGCGCAGCACTCCGCCGCGCGCCTGCGCCGCCGCGACGCGCTTTGCCCACGTCGCGTCGAACTGCTCGAGCGACGCGAGGAACCGGTCGAGCCCGAGTCGCTCCGCCCCGTCCGGAACCAGGGACTCGACCGCGATGTCTTCGAGCTCACCGGTAAAGCCGAGCAGCCGCCCGAGGATCAGCGCCTTGCGCGCCACATCCATGCCGGACAGGTCATCGCGAGGGTCGGGCTCGGGATACCCCTTGGCGATCGCACCGGTGAGCGCAGCCGAAAACGCGGCGCCGCGGCCCAGCTCCCCGAACAGATAGCCGAGCGTCCCCGACGGGCACCCCTCGATCTTCGCGACCCGGTCCCCGGATTCCACGAGCTTCTGGTAGGTATCGATGATCGGCAGGCCGGCGCCCACGGTCGCTTCGAGCAGCAGGCGGCGCCCGTGCGTCTGCGCAGCGGCGCGGAGCGCGTCGTACTTGCGCTTGTCGGTGGTGACCGGGCGCTTGTTGGCGAGCACCACGTGCATCCCCGCACCGAGCGCGGTCGTGAGCGTCTCGGTCGTGTCGTCGGCGGTGACGTCCACCAGGATCGGGTTGGTAAGGGCATGGCGGGCGACGAACGCGATGGCTTCGGCGGCGCTCGCCCGCCGTCCGCCCGCTGCTTTCGCGAGCGGTGCGCCCTTGGCTTTCGCCGCTCCCAAGGCCGCGAGTCGCCGCGGCGAAAAGCCGTCCGCGTCGAACACGAGGCCGCTCGAGTCGATCAGTCCCACGATGTGCAGCGTGAGCGCCTCCCGCTTCACCTTCGCGATCATAGGGGCGAGTGCCCGCCCGATCTGCCCGAAGCCCAGCAGCACGACATCGCTGCGCTCGGGGTGCGCCACCGCACCGCCGCCGATCTTCGAGAGCTGAAAGGCGGCGTGCACCACGCGCTGGGCGCGCGGCGCCTCCTTGCCGTCCACCACGAGCGACAGATTCAGCTCCGACGACCCTTGGGCCGTGGCGATCACGTTGATCCCCGCCTCGGCTAGGGCGGAGAAGACGCGGGCGGCGATGCCCGGCGTCTCCGCCATGCCGAGCCCCACCACCACGAGCGTCGCGAGGCCGGTGCGCGCCTCGACGCCGTCGATCTCCTGCCGCGCGATTTCCCGCTGGAACGTCTCCTCCAGACTGCGACGCGCGCGTTGGGCGCTCTCCTCCGGGACGCTGAAACAGATCGAGTGCTCGGATGACGCCTGGGTAATGAGCGACACGGAGATCCCTTCGTGGTGCACCGCGGCGAACGTGCGCGCCGCGATGCCGGGGACGCCCAGCATCCCGCTGCCCGTGACCGTGAGCAGCGCCTGCCGCGGGATCGCCGAGAGCGCTTTCACGGGATACTGCTCGAGGGTGCGGCGCCGCGAGATCTCGGTGCCGAGGGACGCGGGGTCGGCGAAGGGGCGGATCCGAATCGCGACGTTCTGCTTTATCACCGGGACCAGCGCCCGCGGGTGCAACACCTTGGCGCCGTAGTACGCGAGCTCCGCTGCTTCGCGTAGGTGTACCTGCGGCACGACGCGCGCGTCGGGCACGATGCGGGGGTCCGCGGTGAGCAGGCCCGGCACGTCTTTCCAGAGCGACACCTCACGGGCTCCCAACACGCGTGCCAGCAGCGTGGCGGTCAGGTCCGAGCCGCCGCGCCCCAACGTGGCGACCTGGCCGTCGGGCGCGGCGCCTAGAAAGCCGGGTACCACGGCGACGGCGCCGCGCGCCAGGACGGGTCCGAGCGTGCGGCGCGCGCTTCGCACGGTACCGCCCAGGTCGGGAGACGCGTTGCCGAACGTGCCGTCGGTCTGTACCACGACCGTCGCGTCGACGTAAGCGACCGGACAGTCCTGCGCTGCGAGCGCTGCGGCGAACAGCTGCGCCGAGAGCCGCTCGCCCCGCGCGACCAGGTAGTCGATCGTGCGGGGCGTGATGTCGCGCACGATCCCGAGCCCGCCGGCGAGCTGCTCGAGCTCAGCGAACGCCGCGTCGATGAGCCCGACGAGCTCGTCGAGCGGGACGCCACGGCGGACCAGGGCACGGGCGGCCTCGACGTGCCGCGCGCGCAGCGCCGTGGCGGCCGTGCGCACCTGGGCGGCGTCGCCCCGCGACGCGCGGGCGGCGCATTCGAGCAGGGCGTCAGTCACCCCGCTCATCGCCGATACCACCACCACCTGCGGAGCAGGGCGGTACCCGACGACGATCTTCGCGGCGTGCGTTATCCCGGCGGCGCTCGCGAGCGAGGCACCGCCGAACTTGTGGATGTGCGGGTGGGAGCCCCGGGCCCCGGCCATGGTCTAGTCCCTCTCGAAGCCGCCGGCGGGGCGCGCGGCGTGAAACGTCTCTGCGGCGATGCCGCGGGCTCCCCAGGCGCGCACCATCGCGTCGCCCACCGCCCGCACGCCGTCGGCGGCGACTACGGCGACAACGGTCGGTCCTGAGCCGGAGAGGGTCGCACCGTACGCGCCGGCCTGCCGTGCCGCGCTCGTCACCTCGTCGTATCCCGACACGAGCGCCCGGCGGAACGGCACGTGCAGCACGTCGTCCAGCCCGGCGGCGAGGAGTCGCTCGTCGGCGTGCGCCAGACCGTGGACCAGGGCGGCGCTCTTCGCGGCCGCCCGCACGGCGTCCGCGTGGGGCAGGGTCGCCGGCAGGGCGGCGCGCGCGTGCTTTGTCTCCACGGTGAAGTCCGGCACGGCGAACACCAGCGCGAGCGACGCGTGAATCGGCAGCGACGTCACGACGAGCCCGTCGGGCCCGCGCAGCACGAGGTTGGCGCCGCCGAACACGGCGGGCGCGACGTTGTCGGGATGGCCTTCGAGCTCGCTCGCGAGCTCGGCCAGCGCCGGCGCATCGAGCTTCAGCTCCAGCAGCGCCGCGGCGGCAGCGGCCCCCGCGACGGTCGCGGCCGCCGACGAGCCGAGCCCGCGGGCCACGGGAATGTCCGAGTCCGCCGTCAGCACGAGGCCAGCTGGCACCTCCTGCCGTGCTCGCCGGCACGCGGCGACGAATCCGCGGTACAGCAGGTCCGCTTCCGGCGCGGTGTCGAGGCTGCCGAGCGTCCCGCCGCGCTCGATCGTAACGAGCCTCCCGGCCGCGTCGGGCGCTGTCCGGGCGGTGACGCGGAGCCAGCGCCCGATGGCCACCCCGATGCAGTCGAACCCGGCGCCCAGATTGGACGTCGAGCCGGCCACCCGCACGGTCACGCTCGCTCGCATCGCCTGCTCTTTCGGGAAACAGAAAAGCCCGCGCAATGCCACGCCGCGGGCGCTCACCACGACCACTTCGGTTGTATGTATGTTCAATACTCGCCGCAGGCGTCCGATGCGTCAAGGAGCAGCGATGGGAAAGATTCGAGTCGGCATTCTCGGGGCGACGGGCACCGTCGGGCAGCGCTTCCTCCAGCTGCTCGAGCAGCATCCCCAGTTCACCGTCACCGCGCTGGCGGCTTCCGACCGGTCCCAGGGCAAGGCCTACGCCGCGGCGTGCATCTGGCGACTCCCGGGCGCCGTGCCGGACGCCGTGCGCGGCCTCGTCGTCCAGGCGCCCGAGCCGCCGCTCGATTGCGACATCGTGTTTTCCAGCCTTCCGTCCGACATCGCAGCGTCGGTCGAGACGCGGTTCGCCCGCGCGGGCTATCGGGTCGTGACCAATTCGGCGCCGCACCGCATGGACGATGCGGTGCCGCTCTTGATTCCGGAGGTGAACCCGGGTCACCTCGCGCTGCTCGACGCCTGCAAAGGGACGGGCGGCGGGTTCATCGTCGCGAACCCCAACTGCTCCACGGTGATGATCGCCCTCGCTCTGGCGCCGCTCGCGGCCCGGTTCGGGGTCGCCGCGGTGGCCGTCACGACGCTGCAGGCCATCTCCGGCGCGGGATACCCCGGAGTGGCTGCACTCGACATCACCGACAACGTGATCCCATTCATCGCCGAGGAAGAAGAAAAGATCGAGCGCGAGACCCGGAAGATCCTGGGGTCTCTGGAGACCGGTCGCGTGACGCCCGCGGAATGCGCCGTGAGCGCGCAATGCCATCGGGTGAACGTGGTGGACGGGCACCTGGCGGCGGTGCGGGTGAAGCTCGCCCGCGCGGCGGAGCCGGCGGAGCTCCGCGAGGCGTTCGCGTCCTTCACCGGGCTGCCCCAGGAGCTCCGCCTCCCCAGCGCCCCGGAGCGGCCCATTCTCGTGCGCGACGAGCCCGATCGACCGCAGCCGCGGCTCGACCGCGACGCCGGCGGGGGCATGAGCATCAGTGTGGGCCGGATCGCCCGTGATGGAGTCCTGGGGCACCGCTTCGTCGCGCTGAGCCACAACACGATCCGCGGGGCCGCCGGCGCGGCGATCCTCAACGCCGAGCTGCTGCTCGCGCAGGGGTACCTGGCAGGGCCGTGACCAGGCCCCCGGCTTCGTAGTCTTTACCTTACCGGGAGCGCTGCCCGGGACGCCGTTAACGCCTGTAACGTCCCCTCCGTCTAACCGGCGTCATGCTCACAGCGCCCTGTACTCGAACCGTCGGAGGATCGTCGCATGCGTCGCATGTCTCGGAGAGTCTGGCGCCTCGCCGCCGGCACCATCACCGTCGCATTGTTCACCGCGTGTTCCCCGGATTCCCCCACGACGTCTCCCAATCCCGTTCTCACCCAGCCCGAAGCGAACGCCATGGCTGAAGTGGTGGCGACCGACGCGGCCGCGCTGTCGCAGGGGGCCACATTCGACGCCGCGACCGGCGTGCCGTTCGCGGTGGACCCGATGATGGGTGCACCCTCCATGCCCACGTCGTCCGCGACCTGCACGCCCACGCGCAGCCCGTCCCCGCCGGTGAACTCCGACGGCGATCCCGTGCCCGATTCCGTGCGGGTGGACTTCGCGGGCTGCACAACCAGCCGCGGGTCGTACACCGCGACCCTGAGCGGCACGATCGACCTCGTCGACCCCACGCCGGTGACGACCGACCGGGCGTTCCGGATCCGCTCCACCGACTTCGCCCGGAGCGTGACCAACTCGGCGACCGGGAGCACGCGCTCCGCGGTCGAGAACGGCGTTCGCTCGGCGGTGCCGACGGCCGACCAGGTGCAGCTCGCCGATACCATGACGACCGAGTACACCTTCGCGAGCGGCACGACCGCGTCCCACGTGCGCAAGTGGCTGGCGACGTTCACCGCGGACCAGGCCGGGTCGATCCAGGTCGGCTCGCGCCTCCCGAGCGGTGATTGGACCATCGCCGGGGCCTCTACGTACACGTCCGGCACACGCAGCTACTCCCTCTCGGTCACGACCAGCGCCCCGCTGCACTACAATCCCGGCTGCACGACCGAGCCCCGGTTCGATTCGGGAAAACTCAGCGCGGTCGTCACCAAGGGCACGACGTCGACCACCGTCACCATCGAGTTCACGGCCTGCGGCCAGTATACGGTCACGCGGTCGTAGCGACCCGCTGCCCCCGAGGGTTTGGAGGCCCGATCCGCTGCCGGATCGGGCCTCCGTGCGTATAATGAAGCCTCTGATCCACGCCCACGTCGTGCTCAACCCCGCAGCCGGCCGCGGCGCGGCGGCCCGCGCGCTCGATCCCATCGCGCGCGAGTTCCACCACCAAGGCTGGTCGGTGGAGGTGGAGCGCACCGAAGGGCCGGGCCACGGTGCGGAGCTCGCGGCGCGCGCGGTGGGGGCAGGGGCGCAGCGGATCGTGGCCGTGGGCGGTGATGGCACGGTGCACGACGTGGCGAACGGATTGCTGCGTCACGCAGCGGGCGCGGATGTCGCGCTCGGCGTTGTGCCGATCGGCAGCGGGAACGACTTCGCGAAGCTCGCGGGCATGTACGGGCACAGCCCGGTGCGCGCGGTGCAGCGGCTCGTCACCGCGCAGACGGCGCGGTTCGACGCCGGCCTGGTGTGCGACGAGTATTTCGTGAACAGCGTGGGGTTCGGCTTCGGGCCGGAGGTCGTGCGCGTCCGCAACGCCATGCCGGGGCTGTCGGGGTTCGCGTCGTATTTCGTGCCGGTGTTCCGCGCGTTCGCGCGCTATCGCCCGCACCGCTTCGAGGTCCGCTCGCGCGGATTCGCGGAAACGGGGTACATGATGATGATGGAAGTGTGTAATGGCACGACCGCCGGCGGCAGCTATCGGGTCGCCCCCGACGCGCTGCCGGGAGACGGTCGCCTGGACGTGTGTCTCGTGCGGCGCGTCTCGCTGCTGCGGTTCCTCCTGGCGGTGCCGCGCGTGATGCGCGGGACGCACGCCAAGATGCGGGAGGTCGCCCTGTTTCAGACCCGCGAGGTCACTATCCGCTCGCTCGACGGACCGCTGCTGCTGCATGTGGACGGCGAGCTGCGCGAGCCGGACGCGCGCCACTGTACGGTGCGCCTGGAGCCGGGGCGGCTGAAGGTGATGGTGGCGCGGTGACGGGGGCGGTCTGGCGGACGGGCGGACGGGCGGTCCGTGGAGGCGCATGCGTGGTCGCGCTCCTGTCCGCCGGTCCGCCCGTCCGCCTGTCCGCCCAACAGCCGGACACGACTCCGCCACCGATCGTCACCACCGGCGCCCTCGTCGTTCCCACCGATACCGCGCACCGCATCCGGCCGATGGGCGCGTTCCTGCGCTCGCTGCTCGTGCCCGGGTGGGGGCAGGCCGCGACGGGCCGGCATGTCACGGGCGCGCTGTTCGCGACCTGGGAAGGCGTGGTCGCGATGATGGCCCTCAAGGCGCAATCGGAAAGGCACTACCTCAAGGAAACGCACTCGGCGAACCTCAGCGCGAAACAGCAGGAGGTCCAGGACTGGATCGTGCTCTGGGTATTCAATCATCTCTTCTCCGGGGCCGAGGCGTTCGTGGCGGCACACCTCCAGGATTTTCCCAAGGACTTGAAGCTTCAGGCGTTCCCGGGCGGCGTCGGGATCAGCCTGCCGGTGCCCCGTCCGTGAACCCGGCGCCCCTCGGGGTCTTCGATTCCGGCATTGGGGGACTCACCGTGGCCCGGGCGGTGTTCGAGCGCCTGCCGCATGAGTCCGTGATCTATTTCGGCGACACGGCGCGCGTCCCCTACGGGCCCAAGTCCCCGGACACCGTGCGCCGCTACTCGGGCGAGATTCTCGCGTACCTGTTGCAACGCGGCGTGAAAGCGCTGGTCGTGGCGTGCAACACCATCAGCGCGCAGGCGCTCGAATTCTTGAGGGAGCGCTCACCGGTGCCGCTGGTCGGCGTCATCGAGCCCGGCGCGCGCGCGGCGGTCGCGGGCACGAGGTCGGGGAAAATCGGCGTGATCGGGACGGCGGGGACGATCGCGAGCGGCGCCTACGAGCGCGCCATCAAGCAGCTTCGGCCCGACGCCGCCGTCTGTGTGCAGGCCTGCCCGCTGTTCGTGCCGCTCGTCGAGGAGGGGTGGTTCGACCACGCCGCAACAGAGGTGATCGCGCGGGAATATCTCGCGCCGCTCGAGCGCGCCGGCGTGGATGTGCTGGTGCTGGGTTGCACCCACTACCCGCTGTTGAAGCCCCTGCTCGCCCGGGTGCTGGGCCCCGGGGTGACGCTCGTCGACAGCGCCGAGGAGACCGCGAAAATGGTGGCCGCGGACCTGACGCGGCAGGGGCTCGGGGCTGCCCCGAGCAATCGCCCGACGCACCGCTTCGTCGTGTCGGACGACGAGCCGCATTTTCGTAAGGTGGGCGCGAGGTTTCTAGGGGAGAAGCTGAAGCACGTGGAAGTAGTTCCCCTGGGATAAGGCGTCACGTGAAGACGGTGTTTCGTGACGTTCTCTCGCGACGTCTTACTGAAACGCCTTTAGCTCCACGTTGTCTTTCGTTATCACCGCATACCTGCCTCCGTCGAGGAAGGCCCCCGGGTTCAGATACGCCCGCCCATTCGGCAGCTGCGCCAACGCCGGACGATGGGTGTGGGCGAGAATCACGAGCTCCAGGTCCGGCCGGCGCCCCAGCAGCTGTTGGGCGTACTGCGCCTGGGCCCGCTCGGCACGGTCGAGCACGGCCCGGTCGCGGGTGTTGTCCGCGAGCTTGCGGGACAGCTGGTGCGCGATCCAGGACCCCACGTCGGGATGGAGCGCCCGGAACGCCCGGATCGTCACGCGGTGACGCGTGACCTGGTGCATCACGCGGGCGCTCCAGTGCTGCTCGGTCAGGCCATCGCCGTGGGCCACGAACGCGCGGCGGCCCGCCACGTCGAGCTCGGTTTCCCCGGGATGAAACGCGATGCCCAGGTCGTGGATGAGAAAGTCGCCGCCCCACCGATCGTGGTTGCCGCCCACGAACGTGATGGGGACGCCGCGCGTGCGCAGGGCGTGGAGCTTCGCGACCGTCCCGAAGTGACGGCGCGGGATCACCGAGCCGTACTCGAACCAGAAGTCGAACAGGTCGCCGTCGATGAGGAGCGCGTCGCCCAGATCCGGCACGGCGTCGAGGAAGCGGTGAAACGCCGTGGCGACCGCGGGCGGGACCTGGCCGAGGTGAGCGTCCGCCACGACGACCACACGGGAGGCGGGGAGGGGCACGGCCCCAAGCTAGTGCGGTATTTGACTTTTCGCAGGCCGCGGCGGATGTTGCCCGGGCGTGATCAGCTCGATAACCCTGCGCGTCAACTATTCCGAGACCGACCAGATGGGCGTGGTGTACCACGCCAACTACCTGATCTGGTTCGACCGCGCCCGCACCGAGCTGATGCGCGAGACGGGGCTGACCTACAAAGAGCTCGAGCAGCAGGGCGTCTACCTCGCCGTCTCCGAAGTCCGCGTCCGTTATCGCGCCGCCGCCCGTTACGATGACTTGGTGCGGGTGCGCTGCTGGGTCCGCGAGCTCGCGTCCCGGCGGGTCACCTTCGGATACGCGGTCGAGCGGGCGGAGGCGAATGAGCTGCTCGCCACGGGCGAGACTTCGCTCGTCTCTCTCACCCACGAGCACACGCTCAGGCGTATGCCGGATCATGTCATCGCCCTGCTCAAGCCGATTCCGGATCCGGTGGATCTTTAAGACGCTCATGCCAGCGATCGTCATCGGCTTTAACTCTTGAGACCGCAACATTTTCCGCTTGACCCGCGGATAGTACTCTCCTACATTGCCGCCTGTGTGCTGCTGGCCGGTTGTCCGCGCCGGCCCGCACCGTTGGTGCCGCAGCCGCCGGCTCCCGTGGATCGGGACTCCGCCGTCGCCTGGAGTCGGGGCACGCTGCCGACGCGCCACACGGCGATCCGGTTCCGGTGGAAGTATCAGGACGACCAGAAGCGCTGGGGCGGGCGCGGGCAGGCGCGCATCGCACCGCCGGATTCACTGCGGTTCGATTACGTGGGGCCACTGGGACTCGGGGCCGGTGCCGCCGCCATCGTCGCCGATTCGGCGATCTGGGCCGACCCGGAGAAGAACTTCCGCTCGCTGATCCCGGCGGTGCGGATGCTGTGGGCGGCGCTCGGCATCGTGCGGCCCCCCGCGCCGGACGCCCTGGTATTTGGTGGTGGTGTCGATTCGAGCGCCCGGATCTGGCGGTTCGCGCAGGACGGTGACACGCTCGACTACCGCGAGACGCGCGGCGGCGCGCGCGTGCTCGAGGCGGAGTGGCGGCGCGAGGGCAAGGTGTTGGCCCGCAGCCGCACCGAGTTCGACGCCCAGCGGATGCCGGCGCGCGCCCGCATGGATTTTCCTGAGGAGAGGGCTCGGTTTGAGCTTACGGTGGTCTTGGTCGATACGGCCGCGGTGCTCGATCCTGCGATGTGGCGCGGGCGCCGGTAGCGCGCTGGCCGTCGCGCTCAGCGGTTGCCTGTACGGTTTCGCCGGCGGCGGCCTGCCCAACATCAAGACCGTCGCCATTCTGCCCTTCGACAACCAGACGCCCGAGCCGGCGCTGACGAAGGAAGTGAACGACGCGGTGCTCGAAGCGTTCCAGCGCCGGCTCGGACTCCGTATCGCGGGGGAGAGCAACGCGGACGCGGTGGTGCGTGGCAAGGTCACCCGTTACGACCCCGACGTGCCGGTCGCGTATCAGGCGGGCCAGCGCCGCACCGACGTCACGCAGCGCCAGGTCCAGATCACCATCGACGTCGAGATTCTCGATCAGCGGGAAGGCAAGACGCTGTGGCAGCGGCAGGGGCTCAGTGAGGTCGGCGACTACGCGCCGCCCCAGGAATCCGAGGGCCGCAAGATCGCGCTCCAGAAGCTCGTCAACGACCTGGTCGACGGGGCGCAGTCGCAGTGGTGAAACACTCCCGCGGCGCCAGCTCCGCCGGTTGCCTGGTCTCGCTCCTCGTTCTGGTCGGGGCGCTGTACTACGGTGTCAACATCGGTGAGTTGTTCTTTCGGTACTATCGGCTGCTCGACGAGATGCAGACCCAAGCCCAGCTCGCCCCCTCTCTCGACGACGGCACGATCCGCCGCCGCATCCAGGCGGCCGCGCAGGACATCGGCCTCCCCGCCGCGGCCCAGCAGATCCGGATCGTCCGACGGGCGTCGCCGCGCGAGATCGTGATCGAGACCGAGTACAGCGAGAGCGTCACCCTCCCGCTGTTCAACCACACCTTCAACTTCCATCCCAAAGCGACGCAGCCGCTTTAGCCCGCCCGTGTGGGCGCTGGCCGCAGGCGTGCCCCTCGTCCTCGGGGCGGCCGGCGGCATCGATGTCGCCCGTTTTTTCACCGTGTTCGCGATCATGCTGCTCGCCGGGAAATTCGCCGGCGAGGCGTTCGAGCGCTTGGGACAGCCGGCCGTCATGGGCGAGCTCCTGGCGGGCATCGTGCTCGGCGCAGGCTTTCTCAGGGTGATCCCGATCGGTGCCGATGACCCGCTCACGCCGGTGTTTCGGCTGCTCGCGCAGGTCGGCGTGGTGGTGCTGCTGTTCGAGATCGGGCTCGAGACCGACCTCAAGGCCATGATGCGGGTGGGGACCGCCGCGACGGCGGTCGCGGTCGTGGGTGTCGCGGTGCCGTTCGGCCTGGGCTTTCTGTACTGGCGCTCCGGCTGGCACGGGTACGAGCACACGTCCGCCGACCCGTTGACGACCGCCATCTTCGTGGGCGCGACCCTCACCGCGACCTCGGTCGGGATCACCGGGCGCGTGCTCAAGGATCTCCAGGTGCTGCACAGCTTGGAGGCGCGGATGATCCTGGGGGCCGCGGTGATCGACGACGTCATCGGGCTGGTGATCTTGAGCGTCGTCTCAGGGCTCGCGGCCGGTACAGCATTCAAGCTGCAGGGTGCGCTGCGCATTCTCGGGGTCGCGGTCGCCTTTCTCTTTCTGGCCCTGTGGATCGGATTGAAGGTTGCTCCGCGGCTATTCGGTTTCGTGGATCGAATGCGGGTGCGGGGCGTGCTGGTCGTATCGGCCTTCGCCTTCCTGCTGCTGCTCTGTGTCCTCGCCGAGCGCGCCGGCACGGCGCTCATCATCGGTGCGTTCGCCGCCGGGCTGATCCTGTCGGAGACGAAGCAATTCGGCGCCATAGAGGAGCGGATCAAACCGGTCGCGGACATCTTCACGCCCATCTTCTTCCTGAGCATCGGCGCCGCCGTCGACGCGCGGGTGTGGAATCCCTTCGTGCCCGAGAGCCATCAGACGCTGGCAATCGGTGGCACGCTCTTCGCCATCGCCGTCATCGGGAAGTTTGCGAGCGGTTGGGCCGTCCCGTGGCGGCGGTTCAACCGGCCGGCGGTCGGCGTGGGGATGGCCCCGCGCGGCGAGGTGGGACTGATCTTCGCGCAGATCGGGTTGACGGCGGGCATTCTCTCGAACCGCCTGTTCAGCGCCATCCTGTTCGTCGTCATCGCCACGACGCTCGTGACCCCGCCGCTGTTGCAGTGGACCCTGCGCTGGGGCGCGACGCTCGACCAGGACTCGGCCCCGTGAGCACGGCCGACAAGATTCGCGCGCCCGACGACGCCGCTCGGTGGCGGGAGCGGCAGAGCGGTCCCGTCGTGTTCACGAACGGCGTGTTCGACCTGCTCCACGTCGGGCACGTGACGCTGCTCGAAGCGGCGCGCGCCGAGGGCGGGGCGCTGGTCGTGGCGATCAACAGCGACGCGTCGGTGCGACGGCTGGAGAAGGGGACCGACCGCCCCATCGTGCCCGAGGGGGAGCGGGCCCGCCTGCTCGCCGCACTCGCCTGCGTGGACTGTGTGGTGGTGTTCGACCAGGAGACGCCGCTCGCGCTGATCGAGCGCCTCCGCCCCGACGTGCTCGTGAAGGGGGCGGACTACGCGCGCCGCGCGATCGTCGGGGCGGACCAGGTCGAAGGGTGGGGCGGGCGGGTCGTGCGCGTTCCGCTCGTCCGCGGGGCGTCGACCACCCAGCTGCTCGCGCGGCTCCGCGGCAAGGCCGGCCGGTGACCCCTCCCGCTGCTTCCACGAGGCTGTTGATCGCGACCCGCAACGAAGGCAAGACACGGGAGATCCGCGACCTGTTCACCGGTCTCCCGTTCCAGCTGGTGTTCCCGATCGACCAGTTCCTCGAGCGGTTACCGGACGAGGCCGACCTGGAGCGCGGCACGAGCTTCGCCGAGAACGCGGTCGCCAAGGCGCGGTATTTCGCCAAGCGCGGCACCATCCCGACCCTCGCCGAAGACTCGGGGCTCGAGGTGGACGCGCTGGACGGCGCGCCGGGCGTGTTCTCCGGGCGGTGGGCGCAGATGCACGGGACAGCGGGGGCGGGTGACGCCGCGAACAACGCGCTGCTGCTCGAGCGCCTGGCGGGCGTTCCCGACGAGCAACGCACGGCGCGCTACCGCTGCGTCGTCGCGTATCTCGACTCGCCGCTCGCCAAGCCGCAGCTCGTCGAGGCGACGTGCGAGGGGCGCATCCTGTCCGCGCCCCGCGGGAGCGCCGGCTTCGGCTACGATCCGCTGTTCTTCTCGACGGAGCTTGGGATGACTTTCGCCGAGGCGCCGATGCCCGCGAAGCAGCGTGTGTCGCATCGCGGGCGCGCGATCCGCGCGCTGGTCGAGGTACTGGTGCGGCGCCCGACGTAGCGCGATTCACCTCGCCTAGCGACTATTATCTCCGGTACGTCTGTTCTGTGCGTCTGTGCGTGTGCGTCTGTTCTGTGCGTCTGTGCGTCTGAAACTGTTCACGGTTATCTAGTATTACAGCGGGGCGTAGCGCAGTCCGGTAGCGCGTCTGGTTTGGGACCAGAAGGTCCCGGGTTCAAATCCCGGCGCCCCGATTCATCTAACTCCTACTGCAGCAACCCTCTCCACGCTGAGCCCCACACGGCTGCACGCTCCAAAGGTCCGCGGATTGCTTTCCCGGGCTTACCCTGT
>WNGP01000648.1_pt1 | contig 34910 bp, 37 predicted proteins | sample 5407671 | NCBI WGS metagenome assembly WNGP01 (sample SAMN13153381, study PRJNA577476) | soil metagenome | isolation source: 40 cm soil or saprolite under Garry oak tree replicate 2 | place: USA:California | collected 2016-06-15 | reverse complement strand
GAATGTCCCACCCACCGAAGAACAGGGTCGCCATGAGCGCGGACGCCGTCACCATGCTCGCGTACTCGGCGATGTAGAACATCGAGAATTTCATCGCGCTGTACTCGGTGTGGTACCCGGCGATCAGCTCGCCCTCGGCTTCCGGGAGGTCGAACGGGAGGCGATTGGTCTCGGCGAACGCCGCGACGGTGAAAATGAAGTACGCCAGCCCGAGGGGGAACACGTTCCATGTCAGCAGCGACTGCTGCTGGCGGGCGACGATGTCGGTGAGCGTCACGTTGCCGGCGAGGAGCAGCACCGCCACGGTGCTCATCCCGAGGGCGATCTCGTACGAGATCATCTGCGCCGACGAGCGCAGCCCGCCGAGCAGCGAATACTTGTTGTTGGACGACCATCCGGCGAGGACGATGCCGTACACGCCGAGCGAGCTGATCGCGAGGATGTACAGGAAGCCAACGGGCAGGTCGGCAATCACGAGGGGCACCGTGCCCCAGGGCGTCGGAAGAGGCGTGCCGAACGGCACGACGGCGATCATCAGGAGCGCCGGGACGAAGGAAAGCGCGGGTGCGAGCAGGAACAGCACCCGGTCGGCCTGGGCCGGAAGGGTCTCTTCCTTCAGCAGGTTCTTGAGGCCGTCGGCGGCCGGCTGGAGCAGACCCTCTGGCCCCACCCGGTTGGGCCCGAGCCGGTCCTGCATCCAGGCGCAGATGCGCCGCTCGGCGAGCGTGAGCAGCGCCACGCCGACCATGACCACCGTGAACACGACGAGGATCTTCGCGATCGACGTCACGAGAAAGAAGGTCACGTGGACCGGCCACCGAGCCCGAGGCTCGGGTACGTGAGGCCCGCGAAGGCCGGCACCGCGGCCGCCAGGCGCGCGAACGCCTGGCTCGCGTCCGCCGGGGCCGGGCCGCGCCCCAGCTGGGCCTCGAGCTCCCCCAACACCCACCAGGCGGGCTGCGCCATTCCCGGGGCCGGCTTGGCCTGGAGGTAGCGCTGCACGCGCCCGTCCCGGTTTACGAACGTCCCGTCCTCCTCCGCCACGTTCGCAACGGGCAGCACGACGTCCGCGCTGCGGACCGCCGCTTCCCCTCCCCCATTGCCGTCTTCGGGGAGCACCGTCCCGAGATAGATCAGCGAGCCGGCGGGACGCACCGCGACCTCAGGGTCGTCGAGCACCAGCACGACGGCTGCCCGTTCGGCGGCGGCGAGCGCGGCGGCATAGTCCCGGCCGTAGCCCAACAGCTCGGCCCCGCGGGCGTTGGGAGCGCGCTCGGCGCGCAGAGCGAGGTTCGCGACGCCGGCGAGCGGGGCCTCGTCGCCCATGACCACCTGGAACGCGCCGCTCCACTCGAAGCTCTTGAGCAGCTCCCGGGCGAGGAACAGCGCTTCGGTGGACGCGCGCGGAGACACGAGGGCCACGGCCGCACCGCCCGCGCCGCGCAGCAGGGCCGCCGCTCGCTCGAGCGCCTCGTCCCAGTCCACGGCGCGCAGCGCGCCGTCCGGCTGCCGCACGAGCGGGGCTTCGATCCGGTCGCCGCGGTTCATCCAGCGGTAATGCATGCGTCCATGGTCGCACATGAAATACTGGTTCACCGCCAGGTTGGACCGGGGACGGAGGCGCACGACCACATCGTCCCGCGTGTCGATCGTGACGTTGCACCCCTGCGAGCAGCCGGTGCAGACCGACGCCGTCTTGTCCAGCTCCCAGGCGCGGGCCTTGTGGAGGAAGTCCTTCGACAACAGCGACCCGACCGGACACAGGTCGACGACGTTCCCGGCCCACGGGTGATCGAGCCGTCCTTCCGGGTCGATGCCGATGTAGGCCCGGTCGCCCCGCTCCGAGACGTTCAGCACCGACTCCTTCGCCACGTCCTCCATGAAGCGGACGCAGCGGGTGCACAGGATGCAGCGGTTCGGCACGTACAGGACGTCGGGCCCGAAATCCTCCACAGGATTGAAGCGCTTGGCGTAGTCCGGGCTGAAACGCGTCGCGGGACGCCCTTCCTGGAACGTGAAATCCTGGAGCTCGCACTCACCGGCCTGGTCGCAGATGGGACAGTCGAGCGGGTGATTGATCAGCAGCAGCTCGAGCACGCCCATCCGCGCGTCCTTCGCCGGCCGGGACTGCGTGTGCACCACCATGCCATCCGCCACGGGTGTCGCGCACGCGATCTGTAGCTTCGGGGCCTTCTCGATCTCGACGAGGCACATCCGGCACACGCCCGCCACCGGCAGGCCCGGGTGGTAGCAGTAGTGCGGCACCAGCACGCCGGCCTGCTTGGCGGCCTCGATGACGAGCGTGCCCCTGGGAACGCTCAGCTGCGCCCCGTCGATCGTGAGACTGACCAGTTCGTCGGGCATTACCCGTCCCTCGTCCCCCTTCCCTCTTCCCCCCTCACGCTACCATGGCCCGGCGCCGCCCGGTAATGTAGTCCTCGAACTCGCTCCGGAACTTCTTGATGCCGCTCACGACCGGCGCGGCGCACGAATCCGACAGCACGCAGATGGTCTTGCCGGTCATGTTTTCGGACAAGTCCAGCAACAGATCGAGGTCCTGCATTTTCCCCTGCCCCGCCAGGATGCGCTCGAGGATCTTCGTGGTCCACGCCGTGCCTTCGCGACACTGCGTGCACTGGGCACAGGATTCGTGCGCATAGAAGCGCGCCAGCCGCATGATCTGGTAGACCATGTCGGCCGAGTCGTCGAACACGATCACGCCGCCCGAGCCCAGGAGCGTGCCCTGCGCGACGCAGCCTTCGTAGTCCATCAGGCAGGATTCCGTTTCCTCACGGTTGAGCATCGGCACCGACGACCCGCCGGGGATGCAGGCCTTGAGCGTCCGCCCGGGGCGCATGCCACCGGCGAGCTCGTAGACGAGGTCCTTGAGCGGAAAGCCCATCGTGACCTCGTAATTGCCGGGCCGCTGCACGTGACCGCACACCGAGAAGAGCTTCGTCCCGGTGCTTTTCGGGCTGGACAGGCACATCGCCTTGTACCAGGCGGCGCCTTGTTTGACGATGTGGGGCACGGCGGCCAGCGTCTCCACGTTGTTGATCGTCGTGGGCAGGCCGAACACGCCGAACGCCGCGGGGAACGGCGGTTTGATGCGGGGGTTGCCGCGCTTGCCCTCGAGCGAGCTCATCAAGGCCGTCTCTTCACCGCAGATGTACGCGCCCGCGCCGCGGTGCAGGTGGATCTGGAATGCGCCGAGCACGCCGGCGGCGGTCGCTTCGGCGAGGGCGCGCTCCATCACGGCAAGCGGCTCGGTGAACTCGCCGCGGACATAGATGTAGGCGACGTCCGCCTGGATCGCGTGCATGGTGATGATGGTGCCCTCGAGCAGGGCGTGCGGCGTCCAGCGCATGATCTCGCGGTCCTTGAACGTTCCCGGCTCCGACTCGTCGGCGTTCACGCACAGGTAGTGCGTTTTCTTTTTCTCCTTCGGCATGAACGTCCACTTCAGTCCCGTGGGGAACCCTGCCCCGCCGCGGCCGCGCAGCCCCGACTCCTTGACCACGTCCGTGACGGCCGCCGGCGTCATGGTCAGCGCCTGCTTCAGCGCTTCGTAGCCGCCGCGCTTCACCCAGCCCTTGTACGTCCGGGCGTCGTGGTCGCCGAAGTGCTTGGAGAGGACGAGCGTCTCCCGCGCGTGCGGCTTGTGGGGATAGCCCATCACGAGACCCCGGTCACTTGTTGTACTTCCTCACAAGGTCCGCCACCCGGTCGGGGGTGACGGATTCGATGAAGTCGTCGTTCACCATCACCGGGGTGGCGAACCCGCATGCCCCGAGGCACTCCACCTCGATCACCGTCCACGCTCCGTCGGGACTCGTGGCACCGAGGTCGCGGGCGCCGCTGTGCTCGAGGAAGGCTTTGACCACGTCTTCCGCCCCGCAGATGTTGCACGGCGAGGTCGTACATACCTGCACGAAGTTCCGCCCCACCGGATGCTGGTGGTACATCGTATAGAACGTGACCACCCCGCGCACGTGCGCGGGCGTGACCCCCAGGAGCTCGGCGACCTCGGCGATACTGCCGTCGGACACCCACCCCCGCGCCTCCTGAACCAGCCACAGCGCGGGCAACAGCGCCGCGGCCTTGGTCGGATAGCGGGTTAGGGTCTCCCGCAGGCGGTCGAGCATTTTGCCCGTGAAGACGGGCTGGTACGCTTCCGCCACGCTCATCGATCGACTTCGCCCATGACGATGTCCACGGACGCGTTGATCGCGATCAAGTCCGACAGGAGGTGCCCTTCGGCGAGCTTGGGCAGGACGGACAGGTTGATGAAAGCCGGCGGGCGGATGCGCCAGCGCACGGGCTTCGCGGTCCCGTCCGAGACGAAGTAGTTGCCGAGCTCGCCCTTCGGGTTCTCGATGCCGACGTACGCTTCTCCCACCGGCGCCTTCACGCCCTCCATTACCTGCTTGAAGTGATAGATCATGGCTTCCATGTCGCTCATGGCGCGCGACTTGGGGGGCAGGATCACGCGGGGGTCGTCGACGTTGATCGGACCGTCGGGGAGCCGGTCCACCGCCTGGGCGAGGATGCGGGTGGATTGGCGGCACTCTTCCAGGCGCACGAGATAGCGATCGTACACGTCCCCGTGCTCGCCGACCGGGACGTCGAAGTCGTATGTCTCGTAGTCGAGGTACGGCTTGTCCTTGCGGACGTCGTAGGGGACGCCGCTGGCCCGCAACATCGGCCCGGAGAGAGACTGGTTGACCGCGTCCGCGGGCGTTATGACCCCGACTCCCTGCGTGCGGCCGGCCCAGACCGCGTTGCGCGTGAGCACGCGGTCGATCTCGTCGAGCGTCGCCGGGAAGGTGCTGGTGAACTCGCGCAGCCCGGTGACGAAGTCGTTCGGGATGTCGGCCATGAGCCCACCCACGCGCGTGAGGCTCGTGGTGAGGCGAGCGCCGGTCCACATCTCCTGGAGGTTGTAGACGCGCTCGCGCTGCTGGAACGCCCACAGGAACGGCGTGAACGCGCCCAGGTCGATCGAGGTGGTCCCCAGCCACACCAGATGGGAGATGATCCGGCTCAGCTCACAGGCGATCACGCGTAGCACCACGCAGCGCGGCGTGATTTCGATCCCCATGAGCTTCTCGGCCGCGAGCGCCACGCCGACGTTGTTGGCCATCGGCGCGAGGTAGTCGGTACGGTCGGTGAGCGGGATGATCTGGTTGTAGTGCCGGTATTCGCCGAGCTTTTCGAACCCCGAGTGCAGGTAGCCCAGGTGGGGGATCACGCGCACGACGGTTTCCCCGTCCAGCTCGACCACGAGGCGCAGCACGCCGTGCGTCGCGGGGTGCTGGGGCCCGAGGTTGATGAGCATGTGCTCGCCGGCGAGCTGCGGCTCCGGGGCCGCCTCGACCCCGAGGGGGACGCGCGTCGGCTGTCCTCGCGCGTCCACCCCGGGGGTCGCGAGCTCGACCTCGATGGTACGCTTGCTCATTCGGAGTTGGGGAGGTCGCCGCGCTCCCCGTTGCGGAGGCGCTCCTTCATATCGGGGGGCAGCTCTTGGTAGGCGTCGGCGATGGACAGCTCTTCCAGCGAGTAGTGCGCCTCGGGATTCGCCGCCAGCGCCTGGCGGACCTGCTCAGCGCGGCTGAAGCGGCCGCGCAGCGGGAATTCCTTGCGGAGCGGATACCCCTCGGCGTACGTCTCCCACATCAGGATGCGCCGCAGGTCGGGGTGGCCGCGGAACGTGATGCCGAACATGTCGTACACTTCCCGCTCCAGCCAATTGGCCCCGGCCCAGAGCGACACGACCGAATCGACGGCCAGATCGACCGCAGGGTCGAGCTCGACCTTCACGCGCAGGTCGGCACGCCGCTCGAGCGACCGGAGGAAGTACACGACCTCGAGGGGCCGCTCGCGATCGCGGTACTCGACGGCCGTGAGGTCCACGAGGTAGTCGTACTGTTGGCCGGGGGTGTCCCGCAGCCACTGACACGCGTCCCGCAGCCGCTCGGCGCCGACGCTCACGACGGTCTCGCCATCGCGCGCCACCGTCGCGCGGCCGATGGCAGTGCCGAAGGTCGCTCGCAGCGCGTCGACGGAAGGGTTCACGCCGACCGGAACTGGTGGACCGAGTTGCCGAAGGGTTCCGAGATCTCGTCGATCTGGTCGGGAGGCAGCCGCAGGCCCGTCTCGTCCAGGGGATGCTCGTCCCGCAAGGCGCGATCGCCCAGCGACTCGCCTTTGATCTTCTTGTGCAGCAGCAGGACGCCGTACAGCAGGCCTTCCGGCCGCGGCGGACACCCGGGCACGTAGACGTCCACGGGGACGATCGTGTCGATCCCCTGGACCATCGCGTAGTTGTCGAAGATGCCGCCGGTCGAGGCGCAGGCCCCCATCGAGATCACCCACTTCGGCTGGGGCATCTGGTCGTAGACGCGGCGGATCACCGGCGCCAGCTTGAAGGGCAGCCGGCCGGCGCAAATCAGCACGTCCGCCTGGCGCGGGGAGAACGCCTGGCGTTCCATGCCGAAGCGGGCGAAGTCGAAGCGGCTCGCCGCCGTGGCCATGAACTCGATGGCGCAGCATGCTGTCCCGAATGGCATCGGCCACAACGAGTTCGCCCGCGACCAGTTGATCAGGTCGTCGAGCCGCGCCAGCAGCCAGTTGGGGCTCTGGCCTGCGACTTCCCGGGTTTGAGCGACGTGTTTCATTTTACGCTTAGTTCCAGTCGAAGGCTCCCCGCTTCCATACGTACACGTATCCCACGGCCAGGACGCCCAAAAACACCAGCATCTCGGCGAGCAGGAACCCCATGCCTGGCCCCCCCCCGTCTCTCCCTGGGAAGTAGATGGCGGCCCAAGGGATGAGGAACACGGTCTCGATGTCGAACACGATAAACAGCATGGCAACCAGGTAGAACTTCACGGAAAAGCGCTCGTGCGCGTCGCCCAGCGGGGGCATGCCGCTCTCGTACGGCGCCAGTTTGGAAGGTGTGGGTCGCCGCGGCGCCAGGAGGTGCGAGGCGCCGATGATCAACACGGCGTTCGCCACCACGAACACCGCGTACAAAAGGAACGAGACATAGGGTTGCTGCACGGGATTCGTCGGAAAATCACGCTTTGGGAATGGCTTGTCAACCGAAGCGAGTGGCGTAAGTCTCGGTGGGGCCGATATATTGCGCGCCGATGTCCATCAAGTCCGATCGCTGGATCCGCCACATGGCGCGCGAGCATCGCATGATCGAGCCGTTCGCCGACAACCAGGCCCGCGCGGGGGTCATCTCCTTCGGCCTGTCGTCGTACGGGTACGACATGCGCGTGGCGCCCGAGTTCCGCATCTTTACCAACGCCCTCTCGGCGATCGTCGATCCGAAGCACTTCGACTCGCGCTCCTTCGTCGAGTTCGCCGGCGACGTCTGCGTCGTCCCGCCGAACTCCTTCGCGCTCGCCCGCTCGGTCGAATACTTCCGCATCCCCCGGAACGTGCTGACGCTGTGCGTCGGCAAGAGCACCTACGCCCGCTGCGGCATCATTACCAACGTCACCCCGTTCGAGCCGGAGTGGGAAGGGTTCGTCACCCTCGAGATCTCGAACACGACTCCCCTGCCCTCGAGATCTCGAACACGACTCCCCTGCCCGCGAAGATCTACGCCAACGAGGGGATCGCACAGGTCCTCTTCTTCACGGCGGACGAGGGAGACGAGTGCGAGCACAGCTACGCGGACAAGCGCGGGAAGTACCAGGCTCAGACCGGGATTACGCTCCCCAAGCTCTAGTCCAGCTGCTCCAATCTTGCCACACGCAGCGCCGGCCGGCCCCGTGCGCGCAGCGCGCGCAGATCACCCTCCGCCTGGGCCGCCTCCAGGGTGCCGAACGTGAACGGCTTCCCCGGGACGGGCACGTCCTCCCGTGCGGGCTCGGTGATCTGGAGAAAGTGGCCGGTCGGTGGACCGCCCTTGTGCAGCTGGCCCGTGGAGTGGAGCAGCCGCGGGCCGTAGCCGAGCGTCGTCGCGACCTTGAGTCGATCGCGTAACCTGAGCCGAACCACCTCGAGGCGGCGATCGTACTCGGCGGTCGGCGGCAGGTACGCCATCAGCGCGAGGTAGTCGCCCGCGCCGATCCTCGCGAGGAAGGCCTGGAGCTCCCGGTCTGTGGCAGCTGGCGCCGGCGCAGTGCGCCCTTCGAGCACCGTATTCGTGTTGGCCTTACTCTCGGCGACGTCGGGCTGATCGAAGGGATTGATCCGCACAATCGCCCCGGCGACAGCGGTGGCAAACTCCCAGCGAAAGAATTCCTGGCCCAGGTCGTAGCGGTCCGCCAGGGTCAGGCGAACCAGGGGATGCCCCGCCTGCTCGAGCGCGGCGAGCCGCGCCGCGACCCCGCGGTCCTCCTCGCCGGCCAGTGTGAGCGCGACGAAGAGGCGGTCCTGGCCGTACACCTCGGGTGCCCCGAGCGGCTCGCCCGCGACCGGGAGGATGCCCTTTCCTTCCTTTCCAGTGCTTTCGGCGATGAGCTGCTCGGCCCATGCGGCGAAGCTTGCGATGCCGGGCGAGAGGACGAAGGTGAGCTTGTCCCGGCCGCCCAGCGCCGCGGTGGCGAGGAGCGCGCCCAGCCGCGCGGCCGGGTTGTCGGACGCCGCGACGCGGGGTCCGCACGCCGTGGCCATCTGGCGTGCGCCCTCGAGCAGCCGGGTGAGATCCACCCCCACGAGTGCTGCGGGGACGAGGCCGAAGTACGAGAGGGCCGCGTAGCGGCCGCCGACGTCGGGCGGATTGACGAATGTGCGCCGGAACCCCTGCGCTTGGGCGAGCCGGGCGAGCGGTGTCTCCGGATCGGTGATCGCGACGAACTGACGTCCCCCCCCCTGCCCTCCGGTGCGATCCCAGAAGTAGCGGTGGAAGCAGTCGACTTCGAGCGTCGTCCCGGACTTACTCGACACCACGAAGAGCGTACGCGTCGGGTCGCCGGGCGCGGCGGCCACGACGGCCCGTGGGTCGGTACTGTCGAGCACCACGAGCGACGGGTGCCCGCGCGCCGCGCCCAGCGTGCGCTGCAACACCTCCGCCGCGAGACTGGAGCCGCCCATGCCGCACAGCACCACGCGGTCGTAGGTCGCCCGGATCTCCGCGGCGAACGCCGTGAGATCCGGGACGCGCTCGGCCATGGTTTCGGCAACGGTCAGCCAGCCGAGGCGGTCGGAGATCTCGAGGGTCGCGGGATCATCCTTCCAGACCGTGGGATCCCTGGCCCAGATCCGGGCGGGGACGCGCTCCGCGTCCAGGTCGCTGAGGCGGCGTGCCACGGCGGCATCGAGTGTCATGCCGTCAGGCAGTGGTCGCCGACACTCCGCCGGAGAGCGTGATGATGACGGTCGCGACCACGAGCACGGCGATGTCGGGAAGCCAGCCCAGCTCGGTTGCGGGAACGGCCATCTGGAGCACGAACATGACGAAGTCGAACAGGCCCACGAGCAGGCCCAGGAGCACTGTGCCGCGCAGCACGCGCCCCCACTGCGCGAGCACGCTCCCCGTCACCAGCACCACCGCCGCCTGGCCGGCGGCGATCGCGAGGGCCGTGACCGCGTCGCCGAACAGGGTGTCGATCAGTCCCGTGCGGTTGGGGATGTAGCTGAAGAACCATGCGTGGACGAGCGCCGTGACGAGCCCGGCGGCCGCCGCGCAGACGACCGTCCAGACGGCGTAATAGATCACGATCCTCATCCGATCGCTCGAGTCGCCTGCCATACGGAGAAGTTGCCTCGACCGCGGGCCAGGCGCTAGCGCAGCGCGGCCGCGGCCTGCTCGAGAGCGTCGCGCGCCTGATCGACGTGCGTCACGAGGTCGGCGAGCTCGCGCTCCGTCGTCGCCGCGTCCGCGTAGCGAATGGCTTCGTTGATCGACGGGAACGCCATGGTCGAGTAGCCGTTGTCCAGGTCGGATGCGAACTGGAGGCTGCGGTACCACGGGCGACTCACGAGACCCTGGGGGCGTGTGAGGCGTCGTTCGACCTGCATGAGCCAATGATTGACCTGGGCAGCGCGCGCCGGAAGGAGCGGCGGGCCGGCCGCGAGCGCGCTGTCGCTCGCTGCGGCGAAGGCGCGCCCGGCGGCGGTCAGGCGCGCGAGCGCCTCCGCGAGCGGCTTGGTGGAGACGCGCCACTGCCGCCGCGCGATGCCGCTGTCCAATTCCGCCACGAGCGTGCCGAGCTCGGCACCGAACGCCGCATAGTCCAGCGGCAGGACGTCCGCGTTGGCGAGGCGCGCGGCCGTGAGGGCCACGACCTGCGCCACGGCGCGGTGCTCGCGGTAGCCGGGATCGCCGAAGCGCGACATCCAGTCGTACGAGTCGAAGGTCGAGTGATAGACGCCGCTCGGCCCGCCGAAGCGCGCGGAGAGCGACGGGATGCCCAGGTGGTGACTGAATCCGGCGAAGTCGGAGCCTCCCCCCAGGTTGTCGAGGCGGAGCGTCGTGGTGTCGGCCGTGCGCCCCCGCCACGCGTCGTGCACCGTCCCTGGTCCGCCGGGAGCGGGAACGAGGCGCGTCACATCGACGAGCAGTGGCTTGAGCGACGGTGAGGCGGCGCCCTCGAACCTCGGGCCCGTCGTGACGTCGTCCTCGTTGAGGTAGGCGACGACGTGCTCGCGTAATGAATCCTCCATCTCCTCGACCCACTCCGTGGATCCGATGAGCGCCCACTCCTCCGCGTCCCAGCTGGCGAAGATGACGGTTCGCGCCGGCCGGACTCCGGCTCGCGCCAGTGCAGCGAACGCGCGCGCCGTTTCGAGCACCGTCACGGTGCCGCTGATGTTGTCCCCGGCGCCGGGGCACCAGGCATCGCGGTGCGCGCCGACCACGACCCACTCGTCCGGGTACGTGGCGCCGCGGATCATCCCGAAGGCGTTCCAGATCGGGTGCAGGGCGCGGTCGCCGTGCTCGGTCGCCACACGCAGACGCACCCGCATCGTCCCCGGACCGACGTGATAATGAAACGCGAGACCGCCCTGCCAGCCCTCCGGCGCCGCCGGCCCCCGCAGCGTGGCGAGAATGCGCTGTGCATTGCCGTAGCCCATCGGAATCACCGGGATTCCCGGCAGCGGCAGCGACTCTTCCGGCACGCGGTGGACGCCAGGGAGCGAGGGATACCCCGGCGTGGTCGGGTCGCCGTTCGCGTTCAGCACGCTGCCCCGCTGGATCCCGCCGGGGGGACGCATCGGCCCGGCAGGATAGACATCCCCGCGGGCGTAGCCGTCGTCCTGCGGGTCCGAGTAGAGAATCAGACCCCGGGCCCTGCGGCGACGCGCCTCGCGCGCCTTGATGCCCCGAAACGAGCGCCCGTACCGCGCGATGACGATCCTCCCACGCACGCTCACGCCGAGCGAGTCGAGTGTCTGGTAGTCGGTGATGAGGCCGTAGTTCACGTAGACCACGTCCGCCGTGACGTCCCCGTCGCCGGTGTAGGCGTTGAACGGCAGCACCTGGTCACCGGCCGGCTCCGCGAGGGCGAGGCGCCGCGACGGAGCGTCGTGGCGCGGCACGAGCCAGGCCCCGACGGCGAGCGGTTGCGGTACGTAGACCGTATACGTCTTGGTCCATGTTTGGAGATCCCACCCCTTCAGCTTCGCGAGCACGTAGTCGCGGGTCACCGCTTGCGCGCCGGTCCCGGCCATGTGGGGACGCGCGGAGAGGTCGCGCGTCATGTGCCGCGCTGCCTGCGTGTCGGGCACCGCGATGAGACGCGTCTCGAAGGTCGCTTCGGCCGGGGCCGCGGCGGTCGTGAATCCGACCTGGGGCCACACGCGAGCAGGCGACGCGCCGCTCCCGACGAGCGCCAGCGCGAGCGGGAGGGGAGCCGTGACGAGCCGGGAGTGCATCTCAGAAAGTTTGCGCGTCGCCTCCCGAAACGCGAGATTGACCCAGGTACCGGTTTCATGACCCTTCCCCACCCGGCGTTGCCTCCCCCGCGGCGTTGGCTCAGCCTGCGCACTCTGCTGATGCTGCTGTTCGTGTCTGCGGCCCTCTACGCCGGCGCGCTGCCGGTGTATCTGTTTTTCCGCGTCGGATCGGCCGCCGCGACGCTGGCGCACGGGACCCAGGTCATCGTCACCCTGGTCGAGGACCTCACGCGTCGCAGCGAGGACACGGACCAGGCGTTGCGCGTGGCGCGGCGGGCCGTGGCCGCCCGTGCGCTGCCCGCGGGTGCGACGCTCGACTCCGTGCGCAGCTTCGTCGTGCGCGCGCGTGCGGGCTCGCAGATCCCCGCCGGGCCTGTGGTGCCCGACGATCTGCGCGCGGCCATCGCGCACGCCGACGAGCTCGTTTCCGGGATGAGCGGCGCGCTGTCGGAGGCGACGCAGCTGATCGCCGCGGGGCGCTGGGCCGACGCGGCGCGCCGCGTGGCGCTCGCCGACTCGCTCGCCGCCGGGGTGGAACAGCAGCAGCTGCTCGTCGGCCGCCTCGCGGGGGCGGACCTGCTGGTACGCGAGGCGGTCGTGAGCGCCGCGACCGCCGAGGTCCGCCGCGACACCATCCTGTGGCTCTCCCTCGGCCTGTTCCTCGTCTGGCTCGGCCTGATCACCATGCGGCGGCGCATCTGGCAGCCGCTCGGCGCGCTCCAGACCGGGCTGGCGAGCGTGTCGCAGGGGGACCTGACCGTGCAGATCCCGGTGCAGCGGATGGACGAAGCGGGCCGGCTCGCGTCGCACTTCAACGAGATGACACGGGTGCTCTGGAACCGGGCCGAGGAGCAGGGTCGCTTCGCGGCGGCGGGGGAGCTCCTCGCCGGGGTGGCCCATGAAGTGAACAACCCGCTCATGGCCATCGCGGCGCACGCCGAGAACAGGCTCGCCGATCCCACGATCACCCCCGAGCATCGCGACGAGATGCAGCAGGTGCTGCGTCAGGCGCAGCGCGCCGGCAAGCTGCTGCGCGGCCTGCTGCGATTCGTGCGCGCGACGGAGCGGCAGGTCGGGACCGTCAATCTCAACGACGTCGTGCGCGGCGCGCTGGACCTCGTCTCGTACCGGTTCGGCGTGGACGAAATCTCCGTGGCCGGCCGGCTCGACCCGAGCCTCCCGCCGGTGCGCGGCGACGCGATCCGGCTCGAGCAGGTGGTGGTCAACCTTCTGTCGAACGCGATCGACGCGGTGCGGGCGATCAAGCCGCCCCGCCAGCTTACCGTGGACTCGTGGATTGGGAACGGCACCGTCTCCATCGCCGTGGAGGACAACGGAAATGGGGTGGCCCCGGAGCTCGCGGGTCGGCTGTTTCACCCGTTTGTGACGACGAAGGGCCATCGGGGGACCGGGTTGGGCCTGTACGTGTCGCGTCAGATCGCCCGGGAAGGGGGCGGCGACCTGATCCTGGCAGCGGCGACCGGGAGCCGAGGCGCGCGCTTCGTCATGAGCCTCCCCTCGGGCGCCCGGCCCGACGCGGTGCCCCAAGGGATCCGCGCCGAGGTTGCCGCCCGCCAGGCACGGCTTGCCGGGGTGCGCGTGCTGATCGTAGACGACGAGGCCGCGATCCGCCGGCCCATGGCCAGGTTCCTGGGCCGGCGAGGCGCTCAAGTGTACGAAGCGGTGGACGGGAGAGATGCGCTCGAATGGCTCGAGGGCCAGACGGCGGACGTGATTCTCGTGGATCTTCGCATGCCGCGGATGGGGGGGGCCGAGCTGTTCGCCACTCTCGCGGCGACGCGCCCGGAGGTTGCCGCGCGGATCCTGTTCCTGTCGGGGGACGTGTCCCAGCTCGCCGAGCCTGGCAACACCCCCGTGCCCCGAGAACGGGTACTGGTGAAGCCGGTCGAGCTCGCGGAGCTGGAGCGACGCGTCGCCGCCTTCGTGGCGGCCCCGGCGGCGTAGCTGGCCAGGGAGGCAGGCCCGTTGTAGGATGAACGTGACATGCTGATCGTCGTCGTGCTGCTGGTTACCGTGCTCATGCGGTTTGCGATCATCACCGCAGTCGTGTACCTCATCCTGCCCGCCGGCCCGCTGTGCCCGCACTGCAAGATCGAGATGGTCTCGATCCGGAACCGCTTCTTCGATCGCCTGGTCCCCGCGCTCCAGCGCCGCTGGTGTCTCGAGTGCGGCTGGAACGGGCTGGTGCGCCGTGTCCGGCGCGCGCCGAAGCGCGCCGACTCGCCCCGCCCTATTGCTCGGTAATCAGGCGCGACGCGCGTTCGTAGAAGAAGTAGTCCCACGCCCAGTTCAGCAAAACGAACAGCTTGTTGCGGAATCCGATGAGCTGGAGGATGTGCACGACCAGCCAGACCACCCACGCCACGAACCCCTTGAACGCCACCCCGCGGATGTAGGCGACGGCGGCGTTGCGACCGATCGTGGCGAGCGAGCCCGGGTCCCGGTAGCGGAATGCCGCCGGGGCCTCGCTCCGCAGGTGCCGCGCGACGTTGGCGGCGGCGGTTTCCGCCATCTGGATGGCCACGGGTGCCATCATCGGGAGCGGCTGTCCCCCGGATTCGACGTAGGCCGCGTCCCCGATGACGAAGACCTCGGGGTGTTCGGGCAGCTGTAGCGTCGGTTCTACCACGACGCGCCCCTGGCGCGCGGTCGGGAGCCCCAAGCGCGCGACGAGGGACACCGCCTGCGCTCCGGCGGCCCAGATGAGCGTCCGCGCAGGGATCACCTCGCCGCCCTTGAGCGCAACGCGCTCCCCGTCGTAGTCCTGCACGGTGGCGCCGAACCGCACCTCGACGTGCTTGCGCCACAGCGTTCGCTCCGCCGCGGCGGAGAGACGGGGGGGCATGGCGCCGAGCAGGCGATCCGCGGCCTCGAGCAGCAGCACCCGCACGTCCTTGATGTTGAGCCGCGGGTAGTCCTTCACCAGGACGAGCCGGATCAGCTCCGACAGCGCGCCGGCCATCTCGACGCCCGTGGGTCCCCCGCCCACGATCACGAACGTGAGCAGCGCCCGGCGCTGCTCGGCGTCGCCCTCGAGCACGCCACGCTCGAAGCAGCGCAGCACGTCGTTGCGGATCGCCACGGCTCCGCTCGTGTCCTTGAGATCGAAGGCATGCGCTCGGATGCGCTGGAGGCCGAAGAAATTCGTCTCGCCGCCGAGGGCGAGGATCAGGTAGTCGTACGGGATCGCGCCGCCGCTCGTCAGCACGCGCCGAGCGGCGACGTCGAGCCCCGTCATCTCCGCCATCCGGAACTCGAAGTGCGGCTGGCGGCGCAGGATCGCGCGCACCGGCCGCGCGATGCTCTCGGGCTCGAGTCCGGCGGTGGCCACCTGGTAGAGGAGCGGCTGGAACAGGTGGTAGTTGTGCCGGTCCACGAGCACGACGTCCACCGGGGCGCGCTTCAAGGCCCGTGCCGCGCGCAGCCCGCCGAAGCCGGCCCCGACGATGACCACGCGGGGACGCGCGGCCGGTGCGCCCTCACTCGAGGACGACGGCGGTCCCATAGCACAGGACTTCGGTCGCCGACGCGCGGGCCGCGACCTCCGAAGCGTCGAAGCTCATGCCCAGGACCGCGTTGGCACCGACCTCCCGGGCATGCTCGATCATGAGATCATAGGCCGCCTGACGGGCCTGCTCGCACATCTCGGTGTAGGCGCCGATCCGGCCCCCGATGATGCTCTTCAACCCGCCCAGGATGCCTTGTGAGATCGTCGGCGCCCGCACGGTGATGCCCCGAACGACCCCCTTGTACTCGCGCACGCGGCGGCCCTGCACGTCGAACGTCGTCGAGACGACCAGCGGCGTCGGAAACGCCATCGCTCCCTCCCTTGATGAAGTGTGATCGCTGCAGGTATCATCTCCCCGTCTCCCCTCGCCCTCACGCCGTGGAGTGCCGATGCGCCGGCTGTTGAGCCTGTCGCGCTCGCTTGTAGGCAAGAAGATCGTCATGGCGGTGACCGGCGTGGTGCTGTTCCTGTTCGTCGTGGGTCACCTGCTCGGCAACCTCAAGGTGTTCGAAGGTGCGGAGAAGTTCAACGCGTACGCGGAAGGGTTGCGCACGGTGGGGGCGCCGTTCTTCGGCCGGGGGCAGCTGCTGTGGGTGGTGCGGGTCGCGCTGCTGCTGTCTGTGGCTGCCCACCTCTGGGCGGCGGTCGGCGTGACCCTGGCGAGCCGGCGCGCGCGGCCGGTCGGGTATCGGTTGCTCGCCGCCACGGAAACGACCTACGCGGCACGGACCATGCGTTGGGGCGGCGTGCTGATCCTCCTCTACGTGATCTATCATCTCCTCGACCTCACGTTCGGCCGGGTCAACCCGAGCTTCGAGCCGGGGAACGTCTATCACAACGTGGTGGCGAGCTTGCAGGTGTGGCCCGTGGCGGCGGCGTACACCGCGGCGATGCTGGTGCTGGGCCTCCATCTCTACCACGGCATGTGGAGCGCGTTGCAGACGCTCGGCTTGCACCGTCCGCCGACCGACCGGGGACGCCGGGGGCTCGCCGCTGCCGTGGCGGTGGCGATCGCGGGGGGCTACATCGCCATTCCCGTGGCCGTGCTGGCCGGTGTACTGCGATGACGGTGGACCTGCGCGCCAACGTCCCCAGCGGGGCGCTCGAAACCAAGTGGACGCGCCACCGGTCCGAGATCCGGCTCGTGGCCCCCGCCAACAAGCCCAAGTACCATGTCCTGGTCGTCGGCTCGGGGCTCGCGGGCGCCTCGGCTGCGGCGTCGCTCGCCGAGCTCGGGTACCAGGTCTCCTGCTTCTGCTTCCAAGACTCGCCGCGGCGCGCGCATTCGATCGCCGCACAGGGCGGCATCAACGCGGCCAAGAACTACCAGAACGACGGCGACTCGGTGTTCCGCCTGTTCTACGACACGTTGAAGGGGGGCGACTTCCGCGCCCGCGAGGCGAACGTGTACCGCCTGGCGGAATTGAGCGTCAACATCATCGACCAATGCGTGGCGCAGGGTGTGCCGTTCGCGCGCGAGTACGGCGGGTTGCTCGCCAACCGCTCGTTCGGCGGGGTGCAGGTCTCCCGCACCTTCTACGCGCGCGGCCAGACGGGCCAGCAGCTGCTGCTCGGGGCCTACCAGGCCCTGTCGCGCCAGATCGGGCGCGGCAAGGTGACGATGCATACCCGGCACGAGATGCTCGATCTGGTGGTGATCGACGGCGTGGCCCGCGGGCTGATCGTGCGCGACCTGGTGACCGGCAGGCTCGACGCCCACGTGGGCCACGCGGTGGTGCTCGCGACGGGGGGCTACAGCAACGTCTACTATCTCTCCACCAACGCCAAGGGCTGCAACGTCACGGCGATCTGGCGCGCCCACAAGCGGGGGGCCGCATTCGCGAACCCGTGCTTCACGCAGATCCACCCGACCTGCATCCCGCCGACGGGGCATCACCAGGCGAAGCTCACGCTCATGAGCGAGTCGCTGCGCAACGACGGGCGTATCTGGGTGCCCCTGGGTGGGGGGGAGGGGGACCGGGACCCGAACGACATTCCCGAGGCGGAGCGCGACTACTTTCTCGAGCGCCTGTATCCGAGCTACGGCAACCTCGTGCCGCGCGACGTCGCGTCGCGACGCGCGAAGGACGTGTGCGACGAGGGCCGCGGCGTCGGGCCCGGGGGGCACGGGGTCTACCTCGACTTCCGGGACGCCATCGCCCGCCGCGGCCGCCACGTGATCGCCGAGCGCTACGGGAACCTGTTCGAGATGTATGAGCGCATCACCGGTGAAGACCCCTACCAGGTCCCGATGCGCATCTACCCCGCGCCGCATTACACCATGGGTGGTCTGTGGGTCGACTACAATCTGATGAGCACGATCCCGGGGCTGTTCGTGATTGGCGAGGCGAATTTTTCCGAGCACGGGGCCAACCGCCTGGGCGCGAGCGCCCTGATGCAGGGGCTCGCCGACGGCTATTTCATCCTGCCCTACACGATCGGGCATTATCTGGCGCAGGTCACGCTGCCGCCCGCAGACGCGCATCACGCCGCGGTTCGCCAGGTTGCGCGGGAGGTCGAGGAGCGCACGACGCGCCTCCTTGCCGCTCAGGGCCGGCGCAGCGTCGACCAGCTCCACCGGGAGCTGGGCCGGGTGATGTGGGACGGGTGCGGCATGTCCCGTACGGCGGCTGGGCTGGGCGCCGCGCGAGACCGCGTGGCCGCTCTCAGGCAGGAGTTCTGGGAAAACGTCTACGTGGGCGGCGCCGGGACCGACTTCAACCAGTCGCTCGAGCACGCCGGCCGGGTCGCCGACTTCTTCGAGTTCGCCGAACTGATGTGCCACGACGCCCTGCACCGCGAAGAATCGTGCGGGTGCCATTTCCGGGAGGAGCATCAGACCCCCGACGGCGAAGCGTTACGCGACGATGAGCGCTTCAGTTACGTGGCGGCCTGGGAGTTCACGGGGGTCGGCCAAACTCCCGTGCTGCACAAGGAGCCGCTCGCCTTCGAGGTCGCGCACCTCGCGCCACGGAGCTACAAGTAGTGCGTCTCACCCTGCACGTGTGGCGCCAGGCGGGCCCCGCCGCTGCCGGCCGGTTCGTGCGCTACGAGCTCACGGACGTGAGCAGCGACATGTCCTTTCTCGAAGCGCTCGACGTCCTGAACCAGGGGCTGATCGGGCGCCGCGAGGACCCGATCGCCTACGACCACGACTGCCGGGAGGGGATCTGCGGCGCGTGCGGCATGGTGATCAACGGGCGGCCCCACGGGCCCCGCGCCGCCACCACCGCCTGCCAGCTGCACCTGCGTCACTTCCGGGATGGGGCGGAGATCTGGGTCGAGCCCTGGCGCGCCAAAGCGTTCCCCGTGGTGAAGGATCTCGTGGTGGATCGGGGCGCATTCGATCGCATCATCCAGGCGGGGGGGTTCATCACGGTGCGGGCGGGCAGCGCGCCGGAGGCGAACGCCGTACTCGTGCCCAAGCGCGACGCCGAGCGGGCCATGGACGCGGCGGAGTGCATCGGGTGCGGCGCGTGTGTGGCCGCCTGTCCCAACGCTTCCGCCATGCTGTTCGTCGCGGCGAAGGTGTCGCATCTCGGGCTGCTGCCCCAGGGCCAGCCGGAGCGCGCGGAGCGCGTCTTGAGCATGGTCGAGGTGATGGAAGCGGAGCAGTTCGGCGCGTGCACCAACCACGGCGAGTGCATGGCCGCGTGTCCCAAGGAGATCAGCATCGACTTCATCGCGAGGCTGAACCGAGACTACATGACGTCGGTCTTCAGGCATCAACCGTCCGACGAGGGCATCGAACCCGCGGAAGGCTAGAGCTGCACCGCCGCCATCGTTGCCTTCACCGCATCTGCCGAGGCTTGCAACGCCGCCCGCTCGCCGGCCTCGAGCTCGATCTCGATCACCTGCTCCAGCCCACGGCGCCCGAGCTTGCAGGGAACGCCCACGTACATCCCCGACAACCCGTACTCCCCCTCCAGCCACGCCGCGCACGGCAGCAACCGGTGCTTGTCCAGAGCGATCGCTTCGACCATCTGCACAACGGCGGCTGAGGGCGCGTAGAACGCCGAGCCGGTTTTCAGGTGGGCGACGATCTCGGCGCCACCGTCCCGGGTGCGTTGCACGATCTTGTCGAGCGTGCCCCGATCGAGCAGCTGCGTGACGGGGATGCCGGAAACGGTCGTGTGGGAGATGAGCGGCACCATGGTGTCACCGTGCCCGCCCAGCACCATGGCGTCGATGTCCTCGACGGAGACGTCGAGCGCGTCAGCGAGGAAGGCGCGGAACCGCGCCGTGTCGAGCACGCCCGCCATGCCGATCACGCGCTCCCTGGGGAACCCCGTCACCTGCTTGGTGACCCAGCACATCACGTCCAGGGGATTCGACACGACGACGACGATCGCCTCGGGACAGTGCCGCCCGATCTGCTGGGCCACCTGCTTGACGATACCGGCGTTGGTGCGCACCAGATCGTCGCGGCTCATCCCGGGCTTGCGGGCGATACCTGCCGTGACGACGACGAGCGCGCTGCCGGCGCCGGCGGCGTAGTCGTTCGCGCCCAGCACGCGGGTGTCGAACCCTTCGATCGGCCCCGACTGCCACTGATCGAGCGCCTTGCCCTGCGGGAGGCCCTCGACGACATCCACCATGACGACCGTGCGCGCCAGCTGTTTTTCGGCGAGCCGCTGCGCCGCGGTCGCGCCTACGTTGCCCGCGCCGACCACGGTGATTTTGTCCAACATGTCGCCGCTCCGGGGTGACGTGCGGACAACTTACCACGAACCGCCACCCCCCGGAGCCGGCCCCGGCGTCAGGAGCCCGATTTCGCGATGTCCCCGCTCCTCACTGGTCCGGAGCGACTGTATCCCTCCGAAGGGATGGCGACGCCGAAGAAGTCCATGCCGCTGTTGGGCCCCCCGGTATCACAGGCGACCACGGTCAAGGCGACGAGCCCTCCCGTGTCCTCGCGGCCGGTCGCGTCGAACTCGCTCCCGCGACTCGGGTCGCTGCACGCGCTCGAGCTCGTCCGGAACGCGGTGATCCCCGTCGCCGGATCGCTCGGATCCACTCGCACGGTACCGACGCTGCCGTCGGGCCGCACATCGGTGTAGTCCGAGGCGGTGAACCTGCCCGTGAGATCGGCCGCGACGTTGAAGTCGAACGTGACGACGGTATTCCCGGGTGTCGGCGACCCCGTTCCGAGCTGTCCGAGCCCCGTGATGCGCGCCGGGCCTGTCGAGCCGCCGGACGAACCCAGGGCGATGTCGCCGGCTGTGAGCGTCCCCGAACGCGTGTACGACGCCGATGGCACGCTGATCGCGAAGAAATCGGCGCCGCTCCCGGGCGGGCCGTTATCGCAGACGGCGACGGTGAAGGCCAGCTGGTCCGCCGTTCCCTCCACCTGGGCGATGCCGTCGTATTCCGCACCCCGAGCGGGATCGGCGCACGCGCCGGAGCCGCTCCGGAACGCCGTGATCGCGGTTCCGGGAAACGTGGCGGGATCGACGTGCAGCGTGGTTGGGGCCCCGCTCGGCTGTGGGATGGTGTTGTCGGTGTAGGTGAGCGTACCGGTGAGGTCGGACCTCACGTCGAACGCGAAAGTCTGCGCGCCCGAATTGATTTGCCCGTTCCCCGACACCTCCGCCGCCGAGCCGCCCCCACACGTCACGCTGAACGTCGTGCTCGCGCTGCCTCCCGCCGGGACCGTGACGGTTCGCGGGTTGTCCCCGCTCACCGCACAGTTCGCGGCGAGTCCCGAAAGGGCGACGCTGTGATCTTCCGCGGATACGTTGGGAAACATCACGCTGCCGTTCGTGGGAATCGGCTGGCTCCCGTCTCCGTCGATGGTGACGGTATAGCCGTCCGGGTCTAGGTCGGAGCCTGAGGTGGTTGTAAAGACGACGAGCGTGTCATCGCCGAACCATTGCGCGATCACGTCGCGATCGGGTTGCGGGGTGAGCGAGTCGCGACAGGCCGTGGCGGCCACGAGCGCCAGTACCACCAAGACCAGACCATTACGCCTGACCGTGCATGCCATACGTCCTCCAACGGCGAGAGGCCCGTTCTTTGTGCGATCCATGAGTGCAATCGCGCCGCGCAAATTTCGGACCGATGGTGCGCGCGCAGGGATGGCGTGTCTCTGGTGTCGGAAGGTGCGGCGGCGCGCCGCAGGGTGTAGCAAGCGTGCTGTGGCAGGCGTGCCGTGGCCGGGGTGCCGTAGCGAGCGGTCGGCAGTGCCACGAGAGCCATCCGGCGCGGCCGGAGGGGCTCACCCTCCCCGCGTGTGCATCTCCCGGTGCGGATCGGCACGCAGCCCATCCACTGGGTACAGTGCACCGCGCTCCGCCAGCGCCAGGCGCTGCTCGGCGCCGCGGTCGGTGCGCCCCTGCCAGGCGTGCGCGATCGTCGCGGCCAGCTCCTCGTCCGTCGCGCCGCCGCGCAGCGCCTGACGGAGATCGATGCCCCGCCCCGCGTAGAGGCACAGAAACCAGGTACCGTCGGCGGTGAGGCGGCTGCGATCACAGCTGCCGCAGAACGGCGTCGTGACCGACGCGATGATGCCGAACGTGGTTCCGTCGGGGAGCTGGAATCGCTCGGCGGGCGACACGCCGCGGACGAGCGGCGTGATGGCGCCGTAACGCCGGCCGAGGACGTCGAGGATCTCCTGTTGCGACACGACCGTGTCCCGCGACCAGCGAGTTGCCCCGCCCACATCCATGTATTCGATGAAGCGGACCTCGACGCCGGCCCGGTGGCCGAACTCGATGAGATCCACTACTTCGTCGTCGTTGAAGCCGCGCACGACCACCGTGTTGACCTTGACGGGGTCGAGTCCCGCCCGCCGCGCGGCGGCGATCCCCGCCAGGACGTCCGCATGACGCGTGCTGCGGGAAAAGGCGAGCAGCCGGTCGGGCCGGAGTGTGTCGAGACTCACCGTGACGCGGCCGAGACCCGCCCCGCGCAGGGCGTCGGCTTCCGGGGCGAGCAGCACACCGTTCGTGGTGAGCGAGAGGTCCGCGATGCCGGCCTCGCGGCTCAACAGCGCAACGAGGGTCGGCAGGTCGTGGCGCAGCAGCGGCTCGCCGCCCGTGAGCCGCACTTTGTCCACGCCCTGTCCGGCGAACACCCGGACCAGGCGCGTGATCTCTTCGAAGGTGAGAATGGACTCACGCCGGAGCCAGACGTAGTCCTCTTCCGGCATGCAGTAGCGGCACCGCATGTTGCAGCGGTCGGTGACCGAGATGCGGAGGCTCGCGAGGGGCCGCGCGAAGGCGTCGCGGAGCTCAGACATGCGTCGGACGGCCGGACGGATCGACCCAGACCTGCGTACCGTCCTCCCTCAGCTCCTTCTTCCAGACGGGCACCCGCTGCTTGACGGCTTCGATCACGTGCCGGCAGGCGGCGAACGCCTCGGCGCGGTGAGGGGCGGCGACCGCGATGCCGATGCTCGCCGCGCCGACCGGGACGAGCCCGACGCGGTGACGCGCGGCAATGCGCGCTCCGGGCCAGCGCTCGCGCGCGTCCGCCAGAATGCGCTCGAGCTCCGCTTCCACCATCTCCTCGTAGCCCGCGTACTCAATCCCGGTCACCCCGCGCTCCTCGGGCCCGTTGCGCACCGTTCCCAGGAACACGCACGTGCCCCCGCACTCCGGCGCCGCCGCCTCGGCGAGCAAGCGCTCCACGGATATCGCTTCGCGGGTGAGGAAGTTCATTATCCCCCCGCGAGCGGCGGCAGGAGGGCGACTTCGTCGCCGTCCTGCACGTGGGCGTCGAGTCTCACGTGCCTCGAGTTGACGGCGGTGAGCGGGCGTTCCGGGATCGCGTCGCCGCCGGGGAGCTCGGCGCGCACGCGGCGCACGACGTCGCCGACGGTCGCAGGCAGGGGGACCGCGAGGGCCGTTTCCTCGCGCCCGACCAGCTCCGCGTAGCGCGCGAAGAAGCGGACGCGCACGGTTCCCGGCGTTCCCTCGCGCATCGTCCGGGGATAATAGCCCGGTTCAGCCGCCCGTGGTACCGGTGGCAAGCCCCAGCCAGACCTTCGCCTGTTTCGGCGTGGGCGCCGGGTTGCGCGACAGGGCAAAGCTCGTGACGCTCCGCTCCTGCACCTTGGTGGTGAGGGTGAGGGTGCGGCCGTCGCGCTCCACCGTCAGCACGAGCGGCGCACCCGCCTGGCCCTGGTAGCGGCGGCGGAACGCGACGCCCCAATCCTCGTTGGCGCGCGTTTCCAGGTCGCCCATCTTCAACAGGACGTCGCCTGGGAGAAGCCCGGCCGCCTCTGCGGAGCTCGCTGGCTCGATGGCCTGGACCACCCAGCGTCCCTCCGGAGAGAGCGTCGGGTTCACCCCGAGGAACGGTACGCTCGTGGTCTGCCGCGTGACCGCGATCCCGGCCTTGGGCAACACCACCTCGTAGGGGAGCGGGTCGCGACCGTTGATGTAACGCTGGTAGAACCCGTCCACGTCCGGCATCCCGACCTCGCGGAGCAGCCCGAGCAGCGCGTCGGTCGTGAACCCCTTCCCCTTCTGGTAGTAGCGCGTGTACAGCGCGCGCATCACGTCGTCGAGTCCGTGGGCGTTGTTGGTGGCGTCACGGATCGACACATCGCACAACAGTCCCGTGAGCGCGCCCTTCGGGTAGTAGAGCTGCGAGCTGTTGACGAAGACCTCACTGATCCAGGTGGCGAGGCTGCCGTCCTCCTCGCTCCACGGCTCGGGTGCGGCCTGCACCTGATCGATGTCGTTGACCGCGTTCCGCAGGAACTGGTCCGGCGTCCAGAGTCCGGAGCGCAGGTTCGTCAGGTCGGCGTAGTAGTCGGTCACTCCTTCCGACCACCACAAGAGCGGCGTGTATTGCTCCGCCCGGTAGTCGTACGGCCACATCGCGGCGGGGCGGATCCGCTTCACGTTCCACAGGTGGAAGTACTCGTGCGACATCAGGGGCACCATGAAGTCGCCCAGGGTCCCCGCGGCGTCCGCGAACGCGCTCGCGGGCATGATGTCGTATTGCGCGGCGCTGTGCTCGAGCCCACCGCCGAAGTTGATCGACTGGTGGATGACGTTGAAGAAGACGGTGTAGGCGTCGTATGGCGGCCCGCCCATGAGCCGGTCCTCGGTCGCAGCGATCTTCTCCAGGTCCGTGCGCATGTTGCGCGCGACCGCCGGCGTGTACTCATCCGCCGGCCAGACGGCGATGCGGACCCACTTGCCCTCCACCTTGAGGGAGTCGAGGCTGTAGCTCCCGACGAACGTCTCGGCGTCCGCGAGCTCGTGATAGTCCGCCGCCGTGTACGGGCCCGCCCCCGATCCCTTGAGTGCCGTCGTGACCTGCCATCCCCCCGGCAGCGCGAAGCGCACCTCGGCGGGCCGATCGAGCTTCCCCGGCTCGAACAGGAACAGATTGGTGCCGAGGAACTGGCCGAATCCGGTGGTGAGACGCGCGATCGAGAGATCGATCGTGTCGGCGAGATAGTCGAAAGCGACGGTCACCCGCTGCTGCTTGCCGGTCGCGACGCGCCACGTCTCCTTGTCGGCCCGGTCCCAGAACAACGTCTGACCCCTCGCGGTGGTCGCACCGAAGCCGCGGACGTAGCGCGCGTAGTTCTGGATCGCGTAGTTGCCGGGACTCCACGCCGGCAACGCCACGTACAGCGTGTCCTTCCCGCCCGTCGGGAAGTCGGCCTTGACGTGGAACAGGTGCGCGCTCGCGGAGCCCACGGAGACGTCATAGCGAACGACCTGCGCCGGGGCGACGCGGGTGCTGAGGGCCCAGCCGGCGGCGACGAGCAGGGGAGCGAAGCGGCCACGGGACATGATGATCTCCTGATAAACCGCGCGGCCCCGACGGAACCGCCGGAGCCGCATGTTGTTACTCCGTTGTAACGGCGCGGGCTAGGGGCTGACGCGCTCGCTCGCGTCCGCGACCATGGCACGCAACTCCTTGCTGGGCTTGAAGACAGGGACCGGACGCGCGGCCACTTCTACGGGATCGCCGGTGCGCGGGTTGCGCGCCATGCGGGTCTTCCGCTGGCGGATCTTGAACGTTCCAAACCCGCGTATCTCAATGTTATGCTGCTCGGACAGCGCGGCTTTGACCGCGTCGAGAAACGAATCGACGACCCGCGCGCAGTCCTTCTTGGAAATGAGGGGACCGGCGGTACGGGCGATTTGTGCGGTGACCTTTTCGACCAAATCAGCCTTCGTCATCCGTGCCCCCTGAAGTGCTCCAAGGGTTGCCGAGCCGGGGGCCAACATACGGGCTTACCTATTGAGTGTCAAGAGCTTGGAGGAACTGTCGAAAATGTCCCTGAGCGTCATGTGGACCAGGTGAGGCCTCGGGATGGTACTGCACGGCGAAAATCGGGTGCTCCCGGTGGCGCACACCTTCCACGGTGCCGTCATTGAGGTTCAGGTGGGTAATCTCGAGCGCCGCGGCGCCCGGGACGTCCTTCCCCTCGCCGCGCACCGCGAAGCCATGGTTCTGTGACGTTATAAGTACTTGTCCCGTAGCAACATCGCGCACGGGATGGTTGCCACCCCGATGGCCATACGGAAGCTTGACCGTCTCTCCGCCCAGCGCCAGCCCGAGCAGCTGATGGCCGAGGCAGATACCGAACATCGGCACCTGCCCATCGGCCAGCTCGCGGATCGCGCGGATCGCGTACCCGACGGCGGCGGGGTCGCCCGGGCCGTTCGAGAGGAAGATGCCGTCGGGCTCGAGCTCGCGCACCCGGGCCGCGGGCGTCCCGGCCGGGACGACCGTCACGCGACAGTCGTTTTGCGCGAACAGACGGAGGATGTTGCGCTTCATGCCGTAGTCGTACGCCACGACGTGATACCGCGCCTGCGGCGATCCCTCGGCGTACTCCCGCTTGATCGTGGCGTCGCTCGCGAGGTCGAGCCCGTTCATCGACGGGCTGGCCGCGAGCGCCGCGCGCACGTCGTCGGTCGGCTCCTCGCCGGCGGCCGCGACCCCGCGCATCGCGCCGCGCGAGCGGATGTGGCGCGTGAGTTGGCGGGTGTCCACGTCGGCGACGAGGGGCACCTTTGCCCCGGCCAGCCACTCGGCGAGGGGGCCGGTGGCGCGCCAGTTCGAAGGCTTGACAGAGAGCTCCCGTACTACGACGCCGGCCACGCGCGGTCGGTCCGACTCGACGTCGTCGGGGTTGATCCCGTAGTTCCCGATCATCGGCGCGGTCATGACGACAAGCTGGCCGAGATAGGAGGGGTCGGTGAAGACCTCCTGATAGCCCGACAGATTGGTCGTAAACACCACCTCGGCGTACGCGGGCTCGAAATCGAAGGGCGCGGTACCGCGGAACAGGGTGCCGTCCTCGAGGAGCACGTAGGCCGGGCGCGTGCTAGGGATGGCTGGTGGGGCTCGGGGTAGGTGGAGTGTTGGCCGGCTGTGGCGCGGTCTGGAGCGGCAGCGGCGCCGGTTGGGCGGGCGGCGCGGGCACGGTGCCCTGGAGCACTGAGCGTGGGGCGGCGCTCTGCGAGGACATGATCGCGAGCGCCAGGGCGAGGAGCAGGAAGACCGCCGCGCACCACCAGGTGACCTTCGTCAGGAGCGTTACGGCCTGCCGGCCGCCCATGAACATCTCCGTGCCGGATCCGCCGCCCAGCGATGCGAGCCCGCCCCCCTGCCCCGCTTGGAGCAGCACGGCGGTGGCGAGCAGAATGGCATCGACGAGCAGCAGGATCAGCAAGAGGGTGTACATGCCGCGCGGATAATACTTATGGGGCGGGCGTCTGCACAAGTTGCGCCCACGCTTCGGCGTCGAGTGAAGCCCCGCCGACGAGCACGCCGTCCAGCTCCCGCTCGGCCAAGAGGTCCGCGATGTTCTTGAGGTTGACGCTGCCGCCGTACAGCACGCGGACCCGGGCCGCGCCGCGTCCGCTGAGCCAGGCGCGAATCTCCCGGTGCACGGCGCCCGCATCCTGGGGCGTGGCGTTCCGTCCCGTGCCGATGGCCCAGACCGGCTCGTAGGCGACGATCACCCGGGCCAGCGTCGCTGCGTCGAGGCTGCCGAGGGCGGCGGACAGCTGGCGGTTCACTACGGCGAGCGTGTGCCCCGCTTCGCGCTCGGCGAGGGTTTCCCCGACGCACAGCACAGGGACCAGACCCGCGACGAGGGCGGCCGCGACCTTGCGCTTCGTCTCTTCGTCCGTTTCGCCGAACACGTGGCGGCGCTCCGAGTGTCCGACGAGCGCCGCCCGGGCGCCCGCCTGCACGGCGAGCGGCGCGGACACGGCGCCGGTGAACGCCCCCTTCGGCTCCCAGTGGATGTCCTGGATGCCGACGAGCAGGTCGGACCGCTCGCGCGCGGCCTGCGCCGCGGCCTCGAGTGAGACGGCGGGGGGGAAGAACCAGGCGAGCCGGCCGTCGTGGCGGTTATAGCGGGCGCGGAAGGTCTGGAAGTACGCCCGGGCCTCGTCGGGCCCGAGATTCATCTTCCAGTTGGCCGCGAAGAGCAACTCCCTCACGCGGCTTCGAGCGCGGCGACGCCGGGGAGAGTCTTCCCTTCCAGGAATTCGAGGGAGGCCCCGCCGCCCGTGGAGACGTGGGTGAAGCGGGCTTCCAGGCCGCGCACCGCGGCCGCCGAGTCTCCGCCGCCCACCACGGTGACGGCGCCCCGCTTCCCCGCCTCGACCAGCGCGTCGCCGACGGCCCGCGTTCCCTGGTCGAAAGGCGGCGTCTCGAATACGCCCATCGGCCCGTTCCAGAACACGGTCTTGGCTCTGAGGATGTGCGCCCGGAAGTCGAGCCGCGTCGCTTCGTCGATGTCGAACACGGCGTAGTCGCTCGGGATCTGGTCGCACGCGACCTCGCGGCGCTCCGCGGCGCGCGCGAGGGACGGCGCCACCACGGCGCCACGCGGGAGAATGAGCTTCGAGCCCGCCCGGGCGATGAGCGCCTTGGCGAGGTCCACCTTGTCGCGCTCGACCAGCGACTGGCCCACACCGAAATCCACCGCGAGGAAGAACGTGCTCGCCATCGCGCCGCCGATGAGAATCTGATCCACGCGGGGCAGGAGCGCCTCGATCACGTCGATCTTCCCCGAGATCTTCGCGCCGCCGAGCACGGCGACGAACGGGCGGACCGGCCGCTCCAGCGCTTCCCCGAGGTAGCGCAGCTCGCGCTCGACCAGGAACCCCGCGACGGCCGGTTTCAGGAGGTGGGCCACGGCTTCGGTGGATGCGTGGGCGCGGTGCGCCGTGCCGAAGGCGTCATTCACGTAGAAGTCGCCGAGGGCGGCCAGGGTGCGGGCGAACTCGGGGTCGTTCTGCTCCTCGCCCGGCCAGAAGCGGACGTTCTCGAGCACCGCCACGCCGCCGCGGGGCAGCCGTCGCGTCGCGGCCGCGCCGGCCACGGGGTCGGCGATGAACTCGACCGGCGCGCCGACCAGTTTCTCGAGCGAGCGCACGACCGGCCGCAGCGACAGCTTCGGATCGGGGCTGCCCTTGGGACGGCCCAGGTGCGACAGCAGCACGACCCGGGCGCCGTGCTCGCGCAGATACTTGATCGTGGGCAGCGTGGCGCGAATGCGCGTGTCGTCGGCGACGCTGCCGTCCGCCGCCAGGGGCACGTTGAAGTCCACTCGTACCAGCGCCCGCTTGCCGTCGAGAGCTCCGGGCGGGAGGTCTCGAAGGGTCCTCCTGGTCACCGCTGTTGGGCGAGGTAGATCAGCAGGTCGAGGCAGCGCGCGGAATACCCCATCTCGTTGTCGTACCAGGACGAGACGTGCACCAGCGTGCCGTCGATCACGTTCGTCGAGAGCGAGTCGACGACGCTCGAGTACAGACTGCCGATGTAATCGACCGAGACGAGCGGCTCGTCGCTGACGTCCAGTATGCCTTTCAGCGCGCCCTGCGCCGCCTGCTTGAACGCGGCGTTCACCTCCTGGATGGTCGTCCGCTTCTCGACGACGGCCGTGAGGTCCACCAGGGACACGTCCGGGGTGGGCACGCGCAAGGCGATGCCGTCGATCTTCCCCTTCACTTCGGGGATCACGAGGCTCGTGGCCTTGGCCGCGCCGGTGGTGGTCGGGATGATGCTGAGCGCCGCGGCGCGGGCGCGGCGCAGGTCCTTGTGCGGCAGGTCCAGGATCTGCTGATCGTTGGTGTAACTGTGGACCGTCGTCATGAACCCCTGCCGGAAGCCCCAGTTGTCGATGACCACTTTCACGACCGGGACCAGGCAGTTGGTCGTGCACGAGGCGTTCGAGACGATGTGGTGCTTGGCCGGGTCGTACTTCTTGTGATTCACGCCCATCACGATCGTGATGTCCTCGCCCTTGGCAGGCGCGGAGATGACGACCTTCTTGGCGCCCGCGGCGAGGTGCTTGCAGGCGGAGTCGCGGTCGGTGAAGCGCCCCGTGCTCTCGAGCACGAGGTCGACGCCGAGGTCGCGCCACGGCAGCTTCTCGGGCTCCTTCACGGCGCTGACGCGAATCGTCTGGCCGTTGACGACCAGTGCATCGTCGCGCACCTCCACGGTGCCCGGGAAGCGGCCGTGCACCGAATCGTACTTCAGGAGATGTGCGAGCGTCTGGGGGTCGGTGATGTCGTTCACGGCCGCGAACTCGACGGCATTCTGCTTCATCTCGACCGCGGCGCGCACCACGTTCCTGCCGATGCGACCGAACCCGTTGATGCCGACCCGCACCGCCATGCACCGCTCCTTATGACGTGAAGTCCGGAATGATCGCCCGGCCGAACGTGACGGCCATCACGGACCGCGCGCCGGCGGCTTCCAGGGCCCGGGCGGCGGCCGCGAGGGTCGCTCCCGTCGTGAAGACGTCGTCAACCAATATGAATGTGGAATTCGGAATGCGGAATGCGGAATCGACCGCGGACAATTCATTCCGCATTCCGCATTCCCCATGCCGCATTGCAAACGCCCCCGCCACATTCGCTAGGCGCGCGGTCGGTGTCAACGCCGTCTGGCTGGCGGTCTCGCGCGTGCGGACGAGCACATCCTGGACGGGGTGGCGCCAGAGCTGCGCCAGACGGGCCGCGAGGTGTGCGCTCTGGTTGTAGCCGCGACCGGCGAGGCGGCGCGGGGCGAGCGGCACCGGAACGAGCACGGCCGGCCGATCGTGGCGGAGCGGCAGGCGCACGCGCGCCGTGGCAGCCGTGAGGTCGTCCGCGATGCGGGGAAGGCCGCCGTACTTGAGGGCGTGGACCGCCCGGCGGGCGGCGGCATCGAGCCACACGGCGGAGCGTGCGTGCCCGAGCGCGGCGGGCCAATCGGCGCAGACCCGGCAGCGTCCGAACAACGGCTCCGGCTGCCCGCAGCGCTCGCACCACGGCGGGACCACGCGGCGCCAGCGGTGCCGGCAGACCGGGCAGACGAGAGCGGTGGAACGCTGGTACGGCAGCAGGGCGTGGCACACGAGACACTCGGCTGGGAACAGCAGCTGCTCGAGCGTGCTAAGCACGCAGCGCGCGCGCGACGGCGGCACGCATCACCTCGGTGGGCGCCTCAATCTCCGGAAAGAAGCGGCCGAAGGCCGCGACACCCTGGTGCAGCAGCATCTCCCGCCCGTCCTGGACCGCTACGCCCGACTCCCGCAGGGTCCGCACCCAGCGGGTTTCCCCGGCGGCATACACGAGGTCGAGCGCGGCGTGCAGCCGGCGGGCCTTGGAGGGCTCGAGCGGCAGCGGATCCGCGTCCTTGAGTCCGAGGGGCGTGGCGTTGATGGCGACCTCCGGCGTCAGCGCGCCGCGCGCTGCCTGCGCTTTCGCCCCCCGGCTGGTTGCCCACTCGGCGAACGCCTGGGCGCGCGCTGGGTCGCGCGACTGCACGTGCAGCTCGGCGCGGGTTTCGGCGGCGGCGACCGCCACCGCCCGCGCCGCGCCTCCCGTGCCGATCAGCAGCCACTGGTCGGCCCCGTTCGCGCCCAGCTGCTTGAGCGAGGCGAGCACACCCGCCACATCGGTGTTGTCCCCGACGAGCGTCCCCTGCTCGGTCCAGAACGTATTGCACGCGCCGACGCGAGCGCACAGATCGGTTTTGCGCGCCAGGCATCGTTCCGCCGCCTCTTTGAGCGGCACGGTGACGTTTCCCGCGGCGCCTACCGTCGCGCAGGCCGACAGCAGCCCGGGCAGGGCGCCCGCGCGGCACCGCAGCGCCACGTACACGGCGTCGAGTCCCAGGGCCTGAAAGGCGGCGTTGTACATCGGGGGCGAGAGCGAATGCTCGACGGGGTCGCCGAGCACCGCCAGCAGGCGGGTCTTAGCGCTGATCTCCACGGCCGGCTTCCGTGACGATGCGGTCCACTGCGGCGGCCACGAGAGTCGCGAGCTCGGCGGACGTGTCGCGGTACACGTCGAGGTCGCCCCCGAAGGGGTCGCTCACCTCGGCGGCGTCGCCGCTGCGGCCCGCGTATTCTCCCAGCACGAACACGCGGCCTTCACCGCCCAGCTCGTCCACCCGGGCGCGGTGGTGGCGGGCCATCGTGAGGATGAGATCGGACTGCTCCACCACGTCGCGAGTGAGCAGCCGGGCGCGATGGCCGGAGAGATCGAGTCCCTGCTCCAGGCCGACGAGGTAGGCCCCCTCGGAAACCGGGGCGCCGTCCCACGCGCCGGTTCCGGCCGACGACACGTCGATGCCATCGACGCCGCGCTCGGTGAGGGCGCGCTGCATGAGCGCCGCCGCCAGCGGGCTGCGACAGATGTTGCCGGTGCAGACGAGCAGGATCTTTCTCATCGCGTCATGGTGCCAGCCGGCCCACCGCGCGCCGCAGCTCCGCCACCGTGAGGGCCCCCGGCCGCACCAGGCGCGGCGCCGGCTGCGTGCAGTCAACCACCGTGGAGGGAGGTGAGTTCCCCAGCACTCCGCCGTCCAGGACGAGCAACGTCCCCTGATCGACCGCCGCCGCGAAATCGCGGGCGATGGCCTCGGCGCCCGGCGCCGGCGGCTGCCCCGGCCGATTGGCAGACGTGGAGGTGAGCGGCTCGCCAAGCGCGGCGACCAGTCGCGCCGTGCCCCGGTGCGAAGTCCACCGCACCGCGATGCCGCCCTCAGGGCCACGCAGCTGATCGGGAAGCCGCCCCCCGCCGCCGGGCAGGACCAGGGTGAGCGGCCCGGGCCAGAAGGCGCGAGCGAGGGCGTGCGCCGCCTGGCTGAACGCGAGACCCTGCGCTTCCGCCATCTCCCGGTCGCTCACGAGCAGCAGGAACGGCTTGTCGGGACGCCGGCCCTTGAGCCGGGCCAGCGCCTGCACGTCGGGCACCCGCGCGCGCGAGCCCAAGCCGTACACCGTCTCGGTGGGATAGGCGAGCAGCCCTCCGGCGCGGAGGTGCGCCACGATCGTCGGCAGCGCGGCGTCGATCTCATCGTCCCGAACGAACGGCACGGGGTTCACGACCGGTCACGCGCCAGCGCCTCGGCGATGCGGAAGTCGTCGCTCGTCGTCACCTTGAGGTTGTCGGCCGAATCCGCCACCACTTCGAGCGGGAAGCCGGCGCGCTCGCACAGCTCCGCGTCGTCGGTCGGCGCGGCGTCGTCGGCGCGCAGCCGGCCGTACGCCTGCTCCAGCATGGCGCGGGGAAACCCTTGCGGCGTCTGCGCGCGCCACAGACGCTCCCGCGCAACGCTTCTCGTGATACGGTTTCCCTCGACGACCTCTTTCACCGTATCGCTCACGGGCACCGCCGCGACCGCGCCGACGCCGGCGCGCGCGCGCGCGATCACCTCGTCGATCGTCTCGCGCCGCACGAACGGGCGGGCGGCGTCATGCACCAGCACGATGCCGGCGGCGCGGTCCAGCAGCGCGAGGGCGGCCCGCACCGACTCGGCGCGGGTTTCGCCACCGGTCACGAGGGTGAGCCGCTCGCCGCGCAGCTTGCCGAGCCACTCCGGGGGCCGCTCGGCGAACCCGGCGGGGACGGCGACCACCACCTGGGCGACGTCGGGATGCGACGTGAAGGGGCGGAGGGCGCGCAGCAGCATGGGGACGCCGAAAATGGAGCGGAACTGCTTCGGCTCGCCGGGCCCGGCGCGCACCCCCGCGCCGGCGGCGACCACGATGACCCCGACCTCAGGCGGCGAGCCGACCGGCGAGCTCACCGATCCCCGCCATCCCAACGACCTCGATTCCCTCGAGGGCCACCCGCGAGCGGGCCGACAGGAACGCCAGGCGGAACCCCTGGCGCGCCGCTTCCGCCAGGCGTCGTTCCACGCCTGCCACGGGGCGAATCTCTCCACCCAGACCCACCTCGCCGAGGAACAGCGCATCCGCCGGGACTGGCCGGTTGGCCACGCTCGACAGCAGCGCCGCGGTCACGGCGAGGTCGGTGGAAGGCTCGAGCAACCGGACGCCGCCGGTCACGTTGACGAAGACGTCGAGGTTGCCGAACGCCACGTCCCCGCGCCGCTCGAGCACGGCGAGCAACAGCGCCAGGCGGCGATGGTCGAGGCCCGTAGCCACGCGCTGTGGCGTGCCGAATCCGGTCTTGGTGGCGAGCGCCTGGATCTCGACCAGCATCGGGCGCGTGCCCTCCATCAGCGCCGTCACTGCCGAGCCCGAAACGCCCGTGACGCGGCTCGCCAGGAACGCCGCGGCGGGATCGGGCACCGGCTCCAGGCCCGCTCCTGTCATGCGGAACACCCCGACCTCGTCCACGGACCCGAAGCGGTTCTTCACGGCGCGCAGGATGCGGTGGTCGAGGCTGCTCTCGCCTTCGAAGTAGAGCACGGTGTCCACGATGTGCTCGAGCGTGCGCGGTCCCGCGATGCCGCCGCCCTTGGTGACGTGGCCGACCAGCAGCACGGCGGGCCCGGATTCCTTGGCGAAGCGCATGAGCCGCGCGGCGCACTCGCGCACCTGGCCGACGTTGCCGGGCGCGCCTTCGAGCGCCTCGGTATAGCTCGTCTGGATCGAGTCCACGAACAGGACGCGTACGCCCAGGGCGCCGGCGTGATGCATGATCGCTTCCAGCCGCGTCTCGCCCAGCACGTGCACCCGGCCGGCGTCGTCCTGGAGCCGGTCGGCCCGCAGCCGGATCTGCTCGGGGGATTCTTCGCCCGAGACGTAGAGGGTCGAGACGCCGGCGCGCTCGAGCCGGGCGGCGCACTGGAGCAGCAGCGTGGACTTGCCGATTCCCGGCTCGCCACCCACGAGGACGACGGATCCGGGCACTACGCCTCCGCCCAGCACGAAGTCGAACTCGTCGAGCCCGGTGCGCCACCGCGCCACTCCGCCCCCCTCGACGGCGGACAGGCGGACAGGCGGACGGGCGGACGGAACTCCCGTTCCTCGGTCCGCCCGTCCGGCCGTCCGCCCGACCGGCTCTTCCACGAGCGTATTCCACGCACCGCACGACTCACAGCGCCCACCCCATTTCGGCTGCTCGGCACCGCACTCGCCGCAGCGGAACACCGAATGGGCTCTAGGCGCCACGGGTTGCCTCGGCGGGCGCTTCACGCGGTGAGTAGTTGTCGAAGCGGGTGTATTCCTTCTTGAAGAACAGCTTCACCGTGCCCGTGGGACCGTTGCGCTGCTTGCCCACGGTCAGCTCAGCGAGACCCTCTATGCTCTCGTTCGTCTTCGGATCGACCGGGCCGTCGT